>Ga0210405_10000977_pt1 | contig 34828 bp, 28 predicted proteins | sample IncBWH11MmetaG_FD_155492 | JGI IMG/M metagenome (GOLD analysis project Ga0210405, IMG submission 155492) | Forest soil microbial communities from Barre Woods Harvard Forest LTER site, Petersham, Massachusetts, United States - Inc-BW-H-11-M | ecosystem: Environmental > Terrestrial > Soil >... | reverse complement strand
GCAGCACGATATTGCGCAGGAATTTCATCCCGCCGGATTCGGTGCGGTACTGGTCGTTGATTTCTCCATCTACATGATCGGCATAAGCCAGATGGATCAGGCGGGCGGCAGATTCAAACGCGCGATCCGTCCACGGCTCCAGGCGCAGGCCCGTGGAAAGGGGCGCTCCGCTGAGCTTGGCGTCCGCGAGCGTCAGCAACATGAACTGTCGCGTATACAACTTGAAATACTGCGAAAGAAACTCGGGATCGAGTTCGGTGCCGAAGGGCATGAGCTGGGCTTCGACGCGTTCCAGACGAGGAGTGGCGTGCAACGCAGCCACCATTTCGGTGACCAGCGAGCGAGTGATCGGCGCCTGCGAAAAGTGGGAAGAAACGAATAATCCGCCGATGAGCCCTTTGTGATCTTCGAGGACGTAGAAGCCGTATCCGGCGGGATTGCCATCTTCCATGGCCACGTAGCCGCCCAGCGATCGAGCATCGATGAACCTGCGAATCAGCTCAATCGAAGAGCGGTAGTCCCAATGCAACTCGTCGCGCCAGTGGCGAGTTTCTTCCTGGAATAACGGATCCAGGGCCCGCGCCTGAATTTGCCGGAGATCAACAATCTGCATGTATTAAAGGAAACAACCCCCACGCCATTATAAGCACGGGCGGCGGTAGAACCCAACTGGCGGGGCTTGCCGGCGGCGTAGCTACGTAACGCATGCAGATTCTGGCGCTTTGGGGAATTTGTCTGAAATGTAACTGCCTGTACCATCAGGCTACCCTGCACTTGCGGGAAATTGTGCTACCATGCAATTCGCCGAGGCGAGAATTGCGCGCGCCCGCGCTTACCGGATGGCTTTCCTCTCAGAACTACGCTATCCAACAACGCGCATCGCTAAGCTCCTCTCGGGACTCTTCGCGATTGCGCTCTTCCTATTTGTGTCTATTGCGGCCCTTTCCGGATTTCTGTTGTACCAAGTGCTCCACACTGCGCATGCAGGCTCAAGCGTTGATCTGAACGTGATGATGGGGCATCCGGTGGCGTTTTCGTTTCCGATTGCCAATGGCGGGACGCGCGACGGATGGTTCTATCCGGGATTGCGCGGCTCGCCGACCATCGTGGTCTGTCACGGTTTTCATTCGCAACGCTCGGATGTATTGACCCTGGTTACTGCGCTGCAGGACCAGCAGTTCAACGTTTTTCTCTTTGATTTTGCCGCGCACGGCACCAGCCCCGGCGTCACCACGATCGGCTATCGCGAAGTGGCAGAGTTGCAGTCGGCGATGAACGCTCTGGCCACGCGCGATGATGTGGATCCGAAACATTTCGGGCTGTGGGGCGTGGATATGGGCGGATATGTGGTGCTGGAGAATGCCGTCTCCGACCCGCGAGTTTCCGCGTTTATCGTGGACGATGCTTATGCTGATCCGCGCGACATGGTGCAGATCGAAGTGAAACGCTCGGGTCTTACGGTCTTGCCTTACGTAAGCAAATTTTGCGATCTCGGTTTTCGCATGCTCAATTATCAATATCGGAATCAGCCGGCCGTCACCGCGCAGTTGATCCGAACTAAGGGGATTCCGAAACTTTTCTTCGTGTCAGACGATCGCCCGGATCTGGCCAGGGGCATGACCGAGTTATTCACGCGCGCGCCGGAGCCCAAGCAGATGATTCGCGATCGCACCAGTTATCCGGATATGTCCGATGACGACCGCAAGAATTACGAGAGCCAAGTGGTGAGTTTCTTCCTGTTAAATCTGCCGGCGACGTCTCGCGCTCCCAGCAACTAGCGCGGACCGGCCTGCACGGGGACGTATAGGATGCCTTTTTGCGGCGGCTCCTCGGCGCCGCGAAATCTTCCAGCCTTTACGATTTTTTCAAATCCTTCGCGGGACGTGAGCACCAGAGCTGCGTCTGGATCCTGCGGTGACCATTCCGGGATTTCGCGATGGAAGTAAAAAGCGAGGCCGTAATTCCATGTGCGGCGCAATTGATAGGTGAAGATTCGCTCGGGATGGAGGTCGCTGTGCAAGAACTCTGCGTGCGGCCTGGCTGAGGCATAGAGGTCGAGCGACGGCAGGACTGCGCAATTGGCGAGTTCCAGAGTCGCGACGGCGCACAGGCTACAGAGGATCACCGCCAAACGAAAGTTTCTGCGCATTCCCGCGTGGAGAATTCCCGCGGCGACCATAACGGCGAGTGCCGGAGCTAGCACCGCTAACGCTGAGAGGGAGCGGCCCAGATCCGTGAATGGGGGCTGCTGCGTCGCGTACAGGAACATCGCGGCCAGCGCAATCCAGGTCACGCCGATTGCGGCGCTGAGCAGGATCGCGTTGGACCGACTTCTCTGAAACGCGCGGCTGGCACTGATTGCGGCAACCAGCGCGAGGGCGGGCGCGGCCGGGAGAATGTAACTTGGCAGTTTCGATTGCGAGCAGCTGAAGAATACGATGGGGAAGACGGCCCAGCAGGCGACGAAGAAACCGGGAGAATTTCTCCAGGATTTTTCACGCCACAGCCTTAGCGCTTCCTGTACTGCCGCGATCAAAAATGCAGACCACGGTAGCAGCGCGAGAATTGTAATTGGCGCGAAAAACCAGAAGGGCTGCTGGTGCTGAAAGAGCGGCGTCAAGTAGCGTTCGAAATTGTGCTGAAAAATAAAAACGTGCAGGAAGTCGGGATTGCGTAGCGCGCAGAGCACGTACCACGGCAGCGCCACGGCACAGAAGGCCATGATAGCAACGGGATGCGCCAGCCGGATCGCTGCGCGCCACTGGGATGTGGCGAGCGCCCAAATCGCTACGGCGCCGCCCGCGAGTATTACGGCCGCGGGTCCTTTCGCAAGCACTCCGACGCCGAGAAACGCTCCCCACAACAGGAGCGCCAGCAGATTGTGTGTTTGATCGTCCTTCGACGCGTTGTTTGGAACGCGCAGCGCGCCGGCTCGCCTCAAGACGCTTGCAGCCCAGACCATCGCCAAGGTGATCGCCGCGCTGAATAGCATGTCTGGAGTCGCGGCGCGCGCAAATCCGATCGCCGCAACACTGGTGGAGAAGACTACGGACGCGAGCAGCGTCGGGCTTGCAGACAGGTCGTCGTCACTGCCACAGTGGCGCCAAGCGAACCACCCGATCGCAATTGCCGCGGCCAAGGCTGCAAATGCGGAAGGCAAACGCGCCGCCCATTCTGCCGGCAAATGTATCCAGAATCCAATGGCGGCCGCCCAGTAATAGAGGACCGGTTTCTCGAACCATGGAACGCCCCAGAGCCGAGGCGTAACCCAGTCGCCGGTTTCCGCCATGGCGCGCGCGATCCATGCATAGCGAGGTTCATCGGGTCCGACCAGGCCGATTGCACCGAGATTCGCAAACAGCGAGATCAGGATCGCTAAAGCCGCCATGGCAAGCGTGGCGAGGCTCGTCTTGCGCTGGGATTGTGTCAATCCGCTCAAAGCGCGATGAGTCTAACATCCCCGCCGCCAAACTTGTTTCGCGAAGCGAGGCGCCGCGCGCTTGACACAATAGATCATCGCGACCGGTCACGGCAGAGGGCAATTGCGACAGACGATGCCAACGCACACTCGTCGAACGATTGCTGGCATCCTCTCTGCAGGCTCTTGCATAATGGCCCGCTATGCGGGAATGGTTGGAATATGCCGTCGCGTGGACAGGGCTGAAGTTATTAGGACTGTTGCCGCGTCCGGCCGTGCGATTCGTGGGTGCGTCCTTCGCGTCTGTGGCCTACGCTTTCCGCACGCCGCTGCGCCGTGCCGCGATGTTTAATCTGAAGCTGGCATTTCCCGACTGGAGCGAAGCGAAACGCGAGGACGTCATCCGCGGCATGATCCGGCAAATCGGCTGGATGGCGGGCGAGTTCTCGCAATTTCCACGGTACACGCGGAAGAACATCGAGCGTGTCGTAGTGATTGATGGAGCTGAGAATTTCGATTTTGGGCAACGCCGCGGGAAAGGCGTGCTCTTCCTGACCGGGCATATGAGCGCCTGGGAGTTGTCTTCCTTCGCGCACGCACTCTACGGACACCCTTTGCATTTTCTGGTTCGGCCGATTTCCAATGCACGCGTGGATGCGCTCATTAATCGTTACCGTTGTCTGTCGGGGAATCGTCCGATTGATAAAAATAAATCCGCGCGCGCGATTTTGAAGGTGCTGGGGGACGGCGGCACGGTGGGCATTCTCTCGGATCACAACACCGCGCTTGAAGAAGGAGTGTTCGTGGATTTTTTTGGCATTCCCGCGTCCACCACTTCCGGTTTGGCGCGCATCGCTTTGCGCACGGACGCGGCCGTGGTTCCCGGGTTTCTTTCTTGGGACGACTCTCTGCAGAAATACCGGCTGCGATTCGAACCGCCCGTCGAGCTGGTGCGCACGGGCGATGAAGAGGCGGACGTGCGGGAGAACACGCAGCGGTTTACACGCGTGATCGAGGATTTCGTGCGCGCGCATCCCGGTCAGTGGCTTTGGGTACACAAGAGATGGAAAACGCGCCCTCCCGGCGAGCCGCCGATTTACCCGTTTTAGCTTGGCGCGCGCTGCAGCGCGCGAATTGTTTGCGACGACTCATTTTGCTGCGAGGTGCAGTGATGATTCACACGGCTGGTGAAGTTGCGGAGCATCTGAGCGCCAAAATCCTGGGAGACGGGCATGCGCCGATATCTGGCGTCGCAAATCCAGAGAGCGCGAACGCCGAGGATCTGATCTACGCGGACTCTCCGCGCCAGGTTGAACGAGCTGCGGCCTCCGCGGCGCGTTGCGTGCTCGCCATACGGGGCGCGGATTTGTCTGGCAAGACCGTTCTGGAAGTCGAAAACCCGAAGCTCGCCTTCGCGAAGGCGGCCGCGTGGCTGCTCCCGCGACCTCCGCTGCGACCGGGAATTCATCCCACTGCAATCGTCGCTGCGACGGCGCGGCTCGCTCCCAACATCCGCGTCGGGCCGTACGTTGTAATTGAAGACGAAGTGGAAATCGGCACGGGTACTGCGGTGGACGCATTTTGCTTCGTGGGACGCGACGCTCGCCTGGGCGAAAACTGTTGGCTCCATCCTCGCGTGACGTTGTACGCCGGCGCTCGGCTGGCAGATCGCGTTGAGGTGCACAGCGGCGCGGTGATCGGTGGCGATGGGTTTGGCTATGTGTTCGGCGACGAACGTCACATCAAGTTCCCGCAGATCGGCAGCGTGGAAATTGGCAACGACGTGGAAATTGGCTGCAACACCACGATTGACCGTGGTTCTCTGGACGCGACCCAAATTGGAACTGGCGTCAAGATCGATAACTTGGTGCAGGTCGCCCATAACGTCCGCATCGGTAGAAATACGGTCGTCGCGGCCCAAGTGGGGATTTCCGGCAGCTGCACGGTTGGCACCCAGGTGCTGATCGGTGGCCAAGTGGGCATCGCCCCGCACTGCACGCTGGAAGACGATGCGATCATCGGAGCGCAGGCGGGCATCCCGAGCAACAAGACGATACGGCGCGGCCAGACGGTCTGGGGTACTCCGGCGAGGCCGTTCGCACGATTCAAGGAGCAGTATGGCTGGTTGTCGCGTTTACCGGAACTGGCGGAACGGGTGCGCAAATTGGAGGAAGAGAAAGCGGTCGAGTAAGGTACGTCGCGTACCGCTCGGTGAGGCGATCGATATCCGGTGGCGATTTATCTCTGGCGTGCGACCTTGATTTCGGTTTCTCTTCGCTTTTGCTTTGAGCCCGCCCGGCGATTGTGGGCAATTCCGACAATACTTTTGCACACTTTTCCCGGCCGTTTGCATGTTTGAAACATTTTAAGCAGCCATCTGGTCTCCGCCTACATCTACTGGTAATGGGAACGGGCGGCCCGTTTTTAGTTGACCCTAAGGGCAAACCCAAAGATAATATTAGCGTTAGCGTGAACACTGTGCAATTTGGGCTGCAGGGCGGGCTGATTTTACACGGCGATTCATCGCGCAGCACCTGTTTAGCAGGGTAAAAAGCGGCCTGTCGGCCTTTTATAGATTCGAACATCCATCACTGGGTGGATCGCAGCAACCCGCAGTTGCGCGATTCGTCGCCAGAGGAGCACCGCGGTAGGTTGGACACGGTGCGAATGTTGTCAAATAGTACTGAGGGATTGATGACGCCGAAAGCAAGACTGCAGGTGGACCTCCCGAACGAGCGCAGTTCGCAGGGTACGGCCACTGTTCGCAGCCGAAACATCCAATTTCAGGTCGAGCAAGCCGTCGCGCGCGCTACGAACTGGCTGCTTTCCGCGCAGACGCAGGACGGCTACTGGTGGGCCGAGCTGGAAGCGGACACCACGCTGGAATCCGACTACATCCTGTACCTCCATATTCTTGGTCAGCTGGAATCCGAAAAAACAGCAAAGCTTGCGAACTACATTCGGCACAAGCAGTTGCCTGACGGCGGCTGGAACATTTTCGAGGGTGGTCCTTCTGAGCTGAACGCCACCGTGAAGGCTTACGTCGCGCTGCGGCTGGCGGGTGAATCGGCCTCGGCGCCGCCGCTATTGCGTGCGAAAGAGCGAGTCCTGGAGCTGGGCGGGCTGGAGGCGACGAACTCCTACGTGCGCTTCTACCTTGCGATGGTGGGCGGCGTGGACTGGAGCATCGTTCCCTCGATTCCTCCCGAACTGATGCTCTTGCCAGATTGGTTCCCGATCAATATTCATGAGATGTCGTCCTGGACGCGCGGAATCGTCATTCCACTAGCGCTGGTTTACGCGTATAAGCCGGATTGGCAGCTGCCTGAGGGCGTGACGGTCAGCGAACTTTTCAAAACTCCTGGTGGCAGGCCGAAGTCTTTTAAGTGGGATAAGCGGGTTATCTCCTGGCGCAATGTGTTCCTAGCGCTCGATCGTGGGTTGAAGCTGCACGAACGACTTGGCTGGAAACCATTCCGCAAGACGGCGCTGGAACGCGCGCGTAACTGGATGGTGGAACGTCTGGAACGCAGCGAAGGTCTGGGCACAATCTACCCGGCGATGATGAATTCGATCTTTGCGCTGCTGGCTGAAGGCGGCGACATGCAGGATCCGCTTGTCGCGCGCGAAATCGGTTTTCTGGAACGGTACGAGATTGCGGAAGGCGACACGTTGCGGGTGCAGCCTTGCATTTCACCGGTGTGGGATACAGCGATTGCCATGGTGTCGCTGGAAGAAGCCGGACTCGATCCCGCTCATCCGTCGCTCATCGCTGCCGAGCGCTGGGTTGTGGCGAATCAGATCCTTGGGCCGGGCGATTGGCAGGTCAAGAATCCGAATGCCGCGCCGGGTGGCTGGGCGTTTGAATTTAAGAATGAGTTTTATCCGGACGTGGACGATACCGCATTCGTGCTGATGGCGCTCGGGCGCGTCGCCGATCCGGACTCCGAGCGCTTGCGCCGCTCGATGCAGCGCGGACTGGCGTGGCTCGTCAGCATGCAGAACGAAGATGGCGGCTGGGGCGCGTTCGACCACGAAAACAATCTGCAATTCCTGAATCACATCCCGTTCGCGGACCACAATGCGATGCTGGATCCTTCGACGGCGGACGTTACGGCGCGCGCCGTGGAATGCCTCGGCCAGATGGGCTGGTCGGCGAATGATCCGGTGATTCAACGGGCGCGAGCGTTTATTCGCCACGATCAGACTTCCGAAGGTCCCTGGTTCGGGCGCTGGGGCGTGAACTACATTTATGGCAGCAGCAGCGTGCTGCGCGCTCTGGAGACGATTGGATTGTCCAAGGGCGCGGATTGCCAGGCTGCGGCCAACTGGCTGCGTTCGGTGCAGAATCGTGATGGCGGATTCGGCGAATCGATTCTTTCCTACTACGATCCCGCGTTGAAAGGGAAAGGGAAGAGCACGGCTTCGCAGACGGCTTGGGCCATCATTGGGTTGCTCGCGGTGTGCGGGCCGTATGATGCATGCGTGGAGCGCGCCATTGCGTGGCTCGTTGCTAATCAGAACGAAAACGGTACCTGGGACGAAGACGAATTTACCGGCACGGGATTTCCGTGCGTGTTCTATTTGAAGTATCACATCTATCGCAACGCGTTCCCGCTGTACGCCCTTGCACGGTATGACAACATGCGCCAGGGTCGGCGCAAATTCGTCGGCGTACAGATACCCGCCGAGGAATTGCAAAACCACAACGGACTGCGGACCTAGGCGATGCGCGCGTCGCTCGCTGTAAATCGCCGCTGCGGCTTCTGCAGCGCGAGAATCTTCAATGCTTCCTCAAACGCGGCTAGGTTGGTCGCACGAAGCCGCACCTGTAGCATCCGTCAGAAAAAATCGGTTCGCTACAAGCAGGTTTGCCATTCCTTATGACGACACTGGTCACCGGCGCCACGGGATTTGTGGGGAGCCATGTTGCGCGGCAACTTGTCGCTGCCGGCGACACTGTGCGCGTGCTGGTGCGCCGCAGCAGTAATCTGGCAGTGCTGGAAGGCCTTCCTGTTGAACCGGCGGAAGGTGATTTGCGCGATGGGGCTTCGCTCGATCGCGCGATGCAAGGCGTGTGCCGCGTGTATCACGTAGCCGCCGATTACCGCCTGTGGGCGCCAAAGCCCGCGGAGATTTACGAGAGTAACGTCGAAGGCACGCGGCGGTTACTCGAAGCGGCGCAGCGCGCGGGCGTGCAGCGCATCGTATATACCAGCACGGTTGCGACTATTGCAGTGCCGCGGCATGGCGCGTTGCCGAACGAAAACACCCAGGCGACGCTGGACGAAATGATCGGTCATTACAAGCGGTCCAAGTTCTTGGCGGAGCAAGTTTCCCTTGAGGCAGCTCGCGCGGGCGTTCCGCTGGTGATCGTGAATCCCACGGCGCCGGTGGGACCGGGCGATTGGAAGCCGACGCCGACCGGGCGCATCATTCTGGATTTTCTGCAGGGCAAGATGCCGGCGTATGTGGACACGGGATTGAACGTGGCCGCGGTGGAAGATGTTGCCGCGGGTCACTTGCTGGCGGCGGACAAGGGCCGCATCGGTGAGCGTTACATTTTGGGCGCGCGTAATATGACTCTAAAGGAAATTCTGGACGCGCTTTCAGCGATCACCGGGCGACCGGCGCCGCGCGTGCGTTTGCCGCACGCCATTGCGCTGGCGGCTGGGTATGCAGCTGAATTCTATTCACGACTGGCGGGACGCGAGCCGCAGATTCCTGTGGAAGGCGTGAAAATGTCGCGCCACAAAATGTTCGTCGAAAGCGACAAAGCGGCGAGGGAATTGGGCTACAAGCCAGGAAAAGTGGAAGCAGCGCTGGAGCGCGCAGTACGCTGGTACGAAGAGCACGGTTACCTTGCGAATCGCGCGGGTGGTAAACGGGTGGCGCACGCCGCAGCGGCATAGAGAAGCACAATGAGAATACTCGTCACCTTCGCGCTCGAAAATGAATTTGCACCGTGGCACGCGATGCGAAAATTTCGCCCTGGCAAGTGGGGCGAAGTGAACGTATACCGGGCCGAAGTTGGCTTTGCCGAGGTCGGCGTTGTTTTGACTGGGGCCGGGCCGAAGCAGGCCCACTCGGAAGGAGCAAAGGTCCTCGGAAGCGATCCGGAGTCGATTAATCTTTGCGTTTCTTCCGGGCTAGCGGGCGCGCTCAAGTCGCAGTACCAGGTCGGTCAAATTTTGGCGGCACGTTCAGTGCGAACAGAGGCCGAGCTGACTGATCCGAGCAGTAATCCTCTGGCGAGCAGCGCGCCGTTGCTTTCGTTTGCTGAGGAATGCGGCGCTACGGTGGTCGAGCAGTTTTACAGCGCCGTGCGTGTGGTCGGTCGAGCGGAAGAGAAGCGCCACTTGGGCGAGCACTCGGACGCCGTCGAGATGGAAAGCTTTGAGATACTCTTGGAATCGGCCGCATACGGAATTCCGGCGATCGCAATTCGCGCCATTAGTGACACGGTTGACGATAACCTGCCGCTCGATATGAACCGGATTTTTACGGACGAGGGGCAGGTCAGTATTCCGCGCGTCCTCGGACAGGTTGCACTGCATCCAGCATCCGTTCCGGATCTGCTGCGGCTGGGGCAGAACAGTAAAGCGGCGGCAGAATCGCTGGCGCCTTATCTCGATAAGTTCGTGGCATGTATATCGGAAAGATTTCAAACACTGGAACGGCGATCCGGAGTAGTGGCGCCTTGATCGGCGACAGTTTGACGCAGATGAGCCAAACCATCGAACACATCGGATCGCATCACGCGCACCAACCCAAGCGCGGACACATGCGGGCCGGGGTGTATCGCGGTAAAGGGCAAGTGGTCGTCGAATCCGTGCCGATTCCTGAAATTGGCGAAGGTGAGTTGTTGTTCCGCGTGGCGGCCTGCGGAATCTGCGGCACGGACATCAAGAAGATTCATCACGGTTTTGTACCGCCGCCTCAGATACTCGGGCACGAGCTGGCCGGCACGGTAGTAAAAGTCGGCGCAGGCGTTACGAAGTTCAGACCCGGCGACCGCGTGGTCAGTTTTCATCACATTCCGTGCGGTGCGTGCTTTTATTGCGAGCGGAAACTTTTTTCGCAGTGCGCGGGCTACAAAAAGACGGGCCTGACGGCGGGGTTCGATCCCAACGGCGGCGGCTTTGCGGAGTACGTGCGCGCGATGCCTTGGATTGTGGAGCGCGGAATGATCGCGCTGCCCGCGGACGTCAGCTTCGAAGAAGCTACGTTCGTGGAACCGGTGAACACCTGCCTGAAAGCCGTGCGCAAAGCGCGCATCACAGCGGGCGAGCAGGTTCTCATCATTGGGCAAGGCCCCATCGGTATGCTGCTGATGATTCTTGCAAAATACGAAGGCGCGGACGTTTATGCGAGTGATCCTATGCCGGGACGCCGCGCCGCGAGTCTGCATTTTGGTGCGAAAGAGGTTTTTGATCCCACCGCAGGAAATTTGCAGAAGGAAATTCGCCAGCGCACCGGCGGGCGAGGTGCCGATGCCGTTCTGCTGGCTGTGCCCAACCCATCATTGGTGCCCGAAGCTCTGGCACTCGCACGACCGGGAGGACGCGTGTTACTGTTTGCCCATAACGACCCGGTCCTGCGGCTGGACTTTCCGGCGGCGGCAGTGGGGGTGGAAGAAAAAGAAATCCTGGGGAGCTACAGCGCATCCGTTGACGATCAAGCGGAATCCGCGGCGCTGGTTTTCGAGCGGCGCCTGCCGGTGCGTGAATTAATTTCCCATCGCTTTCCGTTGGAGCAAATAGCCGAGGCACTGGAATTGGCGGCGCATCCGAAGGATAATACTTTGAAAGTAGTCATAAGGCACGAATGAGCACTCATAGGCAGGGCAGTGGGCATATGAACGCGGCGGTTTTATACGGCGCTGAAAATCTGAAGATCGAGACCGTAGATATCCCCAAGATTGGTGACGATGAAGTGCTGGTGCGCGTCGCCGTGGCGCTGACCTGCGGCACCGATCTGAAAGTCTGGAAGCGCGGATATCACGCGCGCATGATTCAGCCGCCTTCGCTTTTCGGCCACGAGCTCGCCGGGGTGATTGAAGAAACCGGCAAGAATGTGAATGGCGGTGTGCAACCCGGCATGCGAGTGTTGCCGGCAAATTCCGCGCCGTGCAATGCGTGCTTCTTCTGCCGCAAGGGCCAGCCGAATCTTTGCGAGGATTTGCTTTTCAATAATGGCGCCTACGCCGAATACATCCGTATTCCGGGGCGCATCGTGCGCCAGAACATGATCGAAATTCCCGATGGCATCTCCTTTAAGGATGCTGCCATGGCCGAGCCGCTGGCTTGCGTGTTGCGCGGAATTCGTGAGACGGGCGTGCATCCCGGCGACACAGTGGTGGTCATCGGCTGCGGACCGATTGGATTGAAATTTATTCGCATTCTTTCGCAGCGCAAGGTGCGCGTGATCGCGATTGGCAAGCGCAAGAGTCAGATGAAGGCCGCCGAACGCTTGGGCGCTATTGCGGCGTTTGACGTGGACAAGATCGAAAACCCGGTGGAACTAGTGCGGCAACTTACCGACGGCGGGCGTGGTGCGGATTCGGTGATCGAAGCGGTCGGTCGCGCCATCACCTGGGAATGGGCGCTGCAGATGGTGCGCAAGGGCGGAACCGTAAATTTGTTCGGCGGTTGTCCCACTGGCACGGAAGTGAAGATTGATCCCGCGGCACTGCACTATTCCGAGATCACCATCAAGTCCACGTTCCATCACACACCGCAGTTCATGCGCGAAGCCATGGACACGATTGCGCGCGGTGAAATTCGCTCCAGCGACTTCATCACCGGCGAAGTGACTCTGGAAGGACTGCCGAAAGTATTTCAGGATATGAAGAACAGGAACGGCGAACTGAAGACTGCTGTAATTCCCTGACGTTTTCGCAAGTCAGGGCACCATGCTGCCCACACCGGAACTTGAAATCGCGCGTAATCTGCCGCAGGCCAATTGCGCTCCTGCGGAAGCCGAGCGCTACACGCGCTGGCTGGCGACGCACCACTACGAAAATTTCAACGTCGTGTCCTGGCTGCTGCCTCGCCATCTGCATCAGCATTTCTACAATGTTTATGCGTATTGCCGCTGGTCGGATGATTTGGGCGACGAAGTAGCCGATCCCGCGCGCGCGCTGAAGCTGCTCGACGCGTGGGAACACGAGTTGCGCTTGATCTACGAGGAGGGCGCAGGGCCGGCGCATCCGGTTCTCATTGCATTGCGCGAAACGATTCGCGCGAAAGATATTCCGCTGCAGCCCTTTTGCGATTTGCTGCGGGCTTTTCGCCGGGACCAGAGTGTTCATCGCTACGCCACATGGGATGAAGTACTTGATTACTGCGTTTATTCGGCGAATCCGGTCGGACGGCTGGTACTTTATCTGTGTGGCTATCGCGATGAGCCGCGGCAGAAGCTTTCGGATTACACCTGTACAGCGCTGCAGCTCGCGAATTTCTGGCAGGATGTGTCGCGCGATCTGGAGAAGGGCCGCATTTATATCCCGCTCGAAGCGCTTGCGGCGCATCGCTTGACTGAAGAGGACATCGTCAACCGGCGGTTCGATGCGCGTTATACGGCTTTGATGGCGTCGCTGATCACGCGAACCCGCGAGCTATTTCGCGCCGGGCAGCCGCTGGCGCAAACTGTGCAGAGATTTTTGCGCGTTGATTTGGAGATGTTCAGCGGCGGCGGGCTGGCGATTTTGGACGCGATTGAAGCTTCCGGTTACAACACGCTCGAGCATCGGCCTTCGCTGAGTAAATGGACCCAGGCGAAGCTCCTGGGCAAGACGCTCGCGCTCCGCGCATTTTCAAGCGGCGGGGATTCGCAGCGTGCGGTCGCGGCGGGAAGCACAGCCCCGGAAGCCGCGGCAGCAGAAGAAAACACGAACGAAGTCGTCGCGCGCGATCGCAGCGTAATCAAGCTCCGTCCGTATTCCGATACGGTTCGCGAATCCTACGCCGAATGCAATCGCATCGCGCGGGCCGCGCGCAGCAGCTTTTATTTGGCATTCTTCGGACTGCGCAAGGAAAAACGCAACGCGCTCTGTGCGCTCTACGCATTCATGCGCCTGATTGACGATGTTTCGGACGAGCCCGGCGATCTGGAATCCAAGCGCCAGGCCCTGGCGCGCTGGCGGAGCATGCTGGACCAGGCCATCGGCGGCCACACCGACGGCCGCGCGGTTTTACCGGCATTGGCCGATACCATCGAACGCTTCCAGATCCCCACGCGCTACTTTCACGACCTGATTCTCGGTGCGGAAATGGATCTGACTGTCTCTACCTATGCGACGTTCGATCGCCTCAGTGAATATTGCTATCGCGTGGCGGGAACGGTGGGGCTGACGTGCCTGCACGTCTTCGGCTTCAACGATCCAAAAGCGCCGGATCTGGCCGAGCGCTTGGGCCTCGCCTTCCAGCTGACGAATATCATTCGCGACGTGGGAAGCGATTACGCGATGGGACGAATTTATCTGCCGCAGGAAGATCTCGATCGCTTCGGAATCCGTGCGGAAGAATTGCGCGGGCCGGTAACGCCTCAGCTGGCGGAGCTGCTCGCGTTTGAAGCCGAGCGCGCGTGGCAGATGTATCAGGAAGGCGCGCCGCTCGTCTCCCGCGTGAACGCGGACAGCCAGGCTACTCTTTGGGCGCTGGTTCGCACCTACAGCAGTTTGCTCGCGCGCATCGAAGAGCGCGAATTCGACGTGTTCGCCTCGCGCATTTCGCTCTCCAGCGCGGAAAAAATCCAATATTTGCTGACGGCGGGCCTCGCGGCGCGACGGGCTGGCTGGTGGAAGGGTGATGTCCTCGCAAAGCGTTCTAGTAATCGGCGGCGGACTGGCGGGGCTGTCGTCCGCCGTCGCGCTGGCTGAAGCGGGCCTCCAGGTCCGGCTGCTGGAAAAGCGTCCGCATCTGGGCGGGCGCGCCACTTCCTACACGTTGCCCGACGGCAGCGAGGTAGACAATTGCCAGCACGTCACGCTGGGCTGCTGCACGAATTTAGCAGACTTTTATTCGCGTGTTGGCGCGAGCGCAAAGATTCGCTTTTACGATCGACTTTATTTTGCCGACGCGCAGGGTCAGCGCTCGACCATCGAAGCCGCGCCGTTGCCTCCGCCGCTGCACATGGCGCCGTCGTTCCTGCTGTTTCGCGCGCTGAAACTCGACGACAAGCGCTGCATCGCGAATGCCATGCTGGCCATCGCGCGTTCCGGAGGAAATCCGCCGCGCATCGAGGGCATCTCGATGCTGGATTGGCTGCATCGCATGAAGCAGACTCCCGCTGCGGTGGAAAGGTTTTGGCGCGTGGTGCTGGTTAGCGCGCTGGATGAAGAACTGGCACGCACGGACGCCCGCTACGGAATCGAAGTGTTCTGGAAGGCGTTCCTGGCTAATAGCACCGGCTACCGCGTGGGAATCCCCACTGTGCCGCTCGCCGATCTGTACGAAGGTTGCCGCGAAGCGATTGTGCGGCAGGGCGGGGAAGTGCGGCTGCGCTGCGGAATCAGCAAGATTCACGTGGTGGGAGATTGCTTCACCGGCGCGGTGATGGACGACGGCACTGAAGTTCACGCCGACGCCTGTGTTTGCGCGGTGCCGCACGACGTGCTGCTGGATATGCTGCCGCCGGAGTGCTCGGAAACGAACGCACCGCTCGAGGGCTTGCGGCATCTCAAGACGTCGCCGATCACCGGCGTGCACCTGTGGTACGACCGCCCGGTGATGACCGAACCGTTTCTGACGCTGCTGGACCACACCACGCAGTGGGTTTTCAACAAGACGCTTTTGTACAAGCCCGATGAAACGAATCATGACGGGGTACGTCCAAGCGAAGTGCAGGTCGCCACGGTTGAGGGTGGCGGGCAGTACCTGCAATTGGTGATCAGCGCCTCCTACGATCTGATTCCGCGCTCCCGGCAGGAAATCATCGAAATGTGCCGCCGCGAACTTGCAGACGTGCTGCCGCTCACGCGCGAAGCGCAATTGCGCAAAGCCACGGTGATCAAGGAAGTGAACGCGACATTTTCGCCGGAACCGGGTTCCGACCAGTGGCGGCCTAGCCAGAGAATCGACCTGCCGAATTTGTACGTCTGTGGAGATTGGACGCGCACCGGATGGCCGGCAACGATGGAGGGTGCGGTGCGCAGCGGTTATCTGGCGGCAGAGGCGCTGCTGGCGGACCGTGGTGAGCCCCGCACTTTTCTTCAGCCGGATTTACCGTTCGAAGGCCTCTGCAAATTCTGGGCTGGGCGAAACAATGGGGTGCGCTCGTGAGCGATCTGCGCAAAGGAATCGTGTTGTTGCCGATGATTAACACGCGCAGTGGCCGCAAGAACGTCCGATTGATCGTTCCAGGCCCGCACGACACGATGAAAATGTATGTTGCAATTTCCGCCGCAGGGGTGTTCTATACAGGGGATGGCTGCCGTTCCTGGCAGCCACGGAATTGCGGTACTCGCGCTGATATTCTACCCGATAAGCATCCCGGTTTCGGCCAGTGTGTGCATAAGCTGCTCCCCGCGGCGGATGGCAAGCGCCTCTACCAGCAAAACGACTGCGGCGTGTATCGCAGCAATTCGCGACCGGGCCGGAGTTTATTGCGGGACTTCCACGGGCCAGATTTTTTACACACGCGATGAAGGGCGCCGGTGGCAGTTGCTGGCGGATTTTCTTCCGCAAATTTATTCGGTGAAAGCTTTCGGACCATTCGATTGAATCAGCGCGGCCGCCGAGCTTTTCCGCGCTGGATTCGATGACTTTTCCACACCCGATTGTGAAATCGTCATGGGCAGAAAATCATTCGGAGTAACATGAATTAACCCCTTAGGAGGTCCGATGGACCGGAAGTATAAGCAGAGGGGCTACAGCGACCGCGATTCCCAGGAAAAGAAAAGAGAAAGAAGCGAACGCCCCAGCGGGGAGCCGCGCCCCAAGCAGGATTCGATGGGCCCGCGCACGCCGCGCATGGTTGGTACAGTGATGAGGGCGCGATGCTCCAGTTGTGGTGCGGTGCTGATGCCCGGATTTGATCCCAACGGTGACTGCCCTCGTTGCCATACGGCACTGCATTGCTGCAAACAATGTGTGCATTTCGATACGGGCAAGCAGTTTGAGTGCACTCAGCCGATTCCCGAACGCATCGCCAAAAAAGATGCCAAGAACGATTGCACGTTCTTTGAATTTCGCATGACCGTGGAGAAAGACACTTCACCGGTGACCTACGCCAGCGCCACTCCGGCACCCACGAACCCCGGACGTCCGAACGACGCGCGCAAGGCATTCGAAGATCTCTTCAAGAAGTAACGACCTCCAATTACGCGGTTTTGCCCCTCTGTTCGAGCACTGGGATATGTATCGCGATTTTCGCGTCGTGCGCGTAGCTCCGCCTATTGCCGGGGCAGGGGGAATAGCGTTGGTTCAGCAGCAGGCTCATTAGCGATGGCCTCCAGCTGGGGATAATGTGCGCGAAGCGTCTCGGGTACCTTTACTTTATTTCCCGACAGCAAATGAATCAACTGCAGAGCGTTTACAATTCCTTTCGCGTCGAAATGATTGTTGGTGACGACGAAGGTCATGCCAGTATTTTCCGCGACGTGCTCGATCCGCTTAGCCCAGGGTTCGAGTTCTTCCTCGGAATACAGATAGTTGTAGCGCTCAGAAGCAGGCGACGCAGGATCGTCGCTGAACCACGTGTCGTAGCGCCGCCCGTGCAGGCGCACATAACCGATGGGAGAGGTAACGCGTTCACTTGGCCGAATCGATCGCCCGATCACGGGCTGATCAATGTTGCAGAACCCCACCCCGCGCTCGTGCAGCAGCTCGTAGAACTCTTTTTTCGCCCAGGACGCGTGGCGCACTTCCACCACCAGCGGGTAGACGCCAAAGTCATCGAGAATGTGATTCAGCCTCGCCCGATTTTCCCCCGTGTTGTGAAACGAAAAAGGGAATTGCAGCAGCACCGCGCCCAGCCGGTTCGCGGCGCGCAAGATATCGAATCCCGCGCGGACAATTTTTACATCCCCGGCTGTGGCGTTGTCTTGATGCGTGAATTTCTGCCAAAGCTTTGCGGTAAACAGGAAGCGGGGATTTGCGGCGACGTGCTCGAGCCACTGCGCGGCGAAATCCGGCTTCAGCGGGTGATAGAACGAAGTATTGATTTCAATCGTGTCGAAAAAGTCCGCCAGGTAGGCTACCTCGTGAAAACCCTTCGCGCGCCGCGGCGGATATAGGATGCCTTTCCAGTCGGGATAGGACCAGCCAGCAGGCCCCACGAGGATACGCGCCGGATCGAGTTCCGCGGTTTTCTGTTTCGCAACCATGGCTGCGCTAAAACCTCTGACTCACCACTCGTCGAGCGTATGACGCCGTTGCCGAGACTGTCAAATCGCGCGACCGGCGCGCCTCGCTACAGCACGTCCCGCTACGGAACGTGGAAATGGCACACGTTGCTCCCGTGTTTCCAGGCGAAGTCCGGTTGCAACCCACCTTGCGCAGCGCTATGCTGAATTCGCCTCGATGCTACGACTTTTTCTATCCGCAATTAGCGATCCACCAGGGTGCCCCGATGAAAATTACTTACAGTCATGTGGATGCCGAATTTCGCGCCATCATTGAACATGAAACCGAACGTCACGCCGCAACACTGAATCGCATCCTAAAGCGTTATTCTCCGGATGCAGTCTTACTACACGGCTCTCTGGAAAAGACGCCGCGCAAGATCGAATTTAATTTCTCGTTGAATCTGAATCTTCCCACCGGCACGCTGCACTCGACCGGCGTCGGTGCGGACGTGCTGGGCAGCGCCAAAGCCGCGTTTGCCGAACTCGAAGTGCAGGTGAAGAAGCACCAGTCCAAGCTGCGCAAAGACTACGTCTGGAAACGGAAGCGCGCCATCGCCCTGCCGGTGCCGCGCGAAACACCCGCTGCAGACTGAGCGGCACCACGCGCTGGTTCCCGCCGTCCGGGCCAGCCGCTATTTGCGCGTCCACCGCGATTCGTGGGTCGCGTTAGCGGTCAAAACGACTTGTCCGACTTATCGGGACTTAGCCAAGCGGCGGGGACAGCGGACTGCCAGCTGCACGAGGTAACTCTTGGGGACATGTCCGGTTTCGGTTGATTGACTCTTTGTATCTAGGCACGGGAGAATCAAGACACCCTTCCGAAGAAAGCTCTGTTTTGCTTGAGCCGTTGCTACGTTCGAGCTTCATTCCGGCTCTGACGTCACTCCAACCTCTCCTGCATGAATTGGACGGGCTTTGCGTTCTGTGATGTTGTCTCCTACTTTCGGCGAATCGGCCTTTAAGACCGCAAGAAGGTCCGGCTTCACAAAGCCAGAGACAGCGTTGTAACAATCAACAGAGTCGAGGTTGTAGCCATGAAAAAACAGTCCATAAGTTTGATATTAACGATTTCGTTCAGCTTCCTCTTCTGCGTTTTGCTGGGACTGGGGTGGCTAGGCCTTAGCCGAATGGGCCATATAAACGCAGATTTACAGGATCTCGTTACGAAACGATGGGCCAAGGTTCAATTCTGCAGAGAGGCTTTGGGCTACTCGAACTTGAACAACCGAATCACCATGGAGCTATTTTTGCTGGACAACACCGACCAAGTCCCGTCATTGCTCAAGAGTCGAGCCGAGAACACCGATAAAATCTCTGCCCTTGTACGCCAGATCGAAGAACTCGGTGTCGAACCAGGAAAAGAACGCGAACTTCTCGATGCGATCGTGGCGGCCAGAAAACCGTACATCGCCAGCTACCTCCAAGCGCTTCATCTGCTCATTGACGAGCACAAATACGCGCAGGCGAGAGCGGCCATGCTGGATCAGACGCTACCTCTGCTGATCCGATATCACGACTCTTGGAACCGCTTTGTGGAGTTTCAGGGAGAACAGATGGATCGAGCCGCAACGGAATCGAGGAGTCGTTATACGAAGGCACATAGGATGGTCCTGAGCCTTCTCATCCTGGCGGCAGGCCTTTGCGTCGCTGTTGGATTCTATGTAACTCGCAGAATGACAAAGGAAATTGGCCGCCGGGAGAAGGCCGAGGAGCAAATCGGCAGGATGAATGCAGAGCTCGAAGAAAAAGTCATTGGGCGGACTCAGGAACTCGCTGTTGCAAAAGACGCTTTGTTCGTGGAGAAAGAACGAGCCCAGGTCACCCTTAACTCCATCGGGGATGCCGTCGCTTGTACCGACAGTTCCGGGAATGTCACTTTCCTTAATCTCGTCGCCGAAAAAATGACAGGGTGGTCGCATCGGGAAGCAACGGGCCGGCCAGTGGCCGACGTTGTCGAGATCCTGGATGCTACAAGTCGCAAAGTTAATTCCAGTTCGACGCAGTTGGCGGTTGACAAAGACCTAACCGTCCATGTGCCGTCGAACAATATTCTTGTGCGGCAAGATGGGTTAGAAATACCAATCGAAGATTCTGTCGCTCCCATCCACAACCGCGAAGGGCAGGCCACTGGAGCTGTGATTGTATTTCGCGACGTGAGCGCGGCGCGAGCTATGGCGTTGCGGTTGGCTCATTCAGCTGAGCACGACGTTTTGACTGGCCTACCCAATCGAGCGCTCCTGAACGACCGGATTAACCAAGCGATTATCCTGGCGTCGCGACACACAAAGAAAGTTGGCGTACTGTTTTTAGATTTAGATGGCTTCAAGCACATCAACGATTCTTTGGGGCATCTCACGGGCGACAAGCTCCTTCAATCCATCACCAAGCGCCTTTGTGATTGCGTGCGCGCCTCGGACACCGTTAGCCGCCAGGGAGGCGATGAGTTCGTTGTGCTGCTTTCAGAAATGGAACACTCCGAAGATGGTGCGGTTACTGCCCGAAGACTGTTGCAGGCCGTAGCAGCCGCTCATTTCATCAATGAACAGGATTTGCACGTAACCACCAGCATCGGCATTAGCGTGTATCCCGATGACGGTCTAGACGCGGAGACGCTCATCAAGAACGCCGACACAGCTATGTATCAAGCCAAGGAAAATGGACGCCAGAGCTATCAGTTTTTCAAATCCTCTATGAACGAACGGGCTGTGGAGCGCCAATCCATCGAGGAAGGACTGCGACGAGCTCTGGAACGGAAGGAATTCACACTGCACTACCAGCCGAAGGTCAGTCTAGAGACTGGAGAGATTACTGGCGCGGAAGCATTGCTACGCTGGAAGCCAGCTCGCCAGGAACTCGTCTCTCCCGCAAAATTTATTCCAGTCGCCGAAGATTGTGGCCTGATTCTCCCAATCGGCAAGTGGGTACTTCGCGAAGCTTGTGCGCAAGCGCGAGCTTGGTCGGACGCACGACTACCTTCCATCACTATAGCGGTGAACATTTCAGCGATGGAATTCCGGCACGAACACTTCCTGGAAGGTGTGTTTGAAATTCTCAAGGAAACAGGCTTGGACCCGAAACTTCTTGAACTTGAGCTTACAGAAAGCGTCCTAATGAAGCGCGTCGAAGCCACTGGATCGATACTTGCGACTCTCAGAGCGAAAGGTATACGGGTGGCTGTCGATGATTTTGGGACGGGTTACTCCAGTCTGAGTTATCTCAGAAAGTTTCCAATCGATGCTCTTAAGATCGACCAATCTTTCGTTCGCCAAATTACTACCTATGGTGGTGAGACCTCGATTGTCACCGCTATCATCGGCATGGGTCGGAGTCTTGGTCTGCGCGTGATCGCCGAAGGCATCGAAACACCAGAAGAATTGGCTTTTCTCCAAGCCCAACAATGTGAAGAAGGCCAAGGCTACTACTTCAGCCGACCATTGCCCCCGGGCCAATTCGTCAAGTTGCTCGAAACCGGCATACCAGAATCGATTGTCGCCTAGGGGACGGCGGGGCTGCGTTTGATTTTTCGCTTGCCTGATTAACGCGTTACCGGCGATATGAAGTGCCACTTTACTTCTCCGATTAGGTTAATGCGTTAATCAGGAACTAGACTTTGGCCAGAGGTCCTGAGTCGTCCGCTTCCCTCGGCACTCCAACGTATGGCACCATCAGCGCAATGAAAACGAACCAAAACATGCGCCGATTCTTGAGAGAGTTGAAAAAAATCGGCAGGGGCTCTCGGCAAAATTGTCGAACATCTTAAATGCCGGTTTCGTGGAAGAAAAAGGCTGCGTACTTCTCGCATCAGAAAAACGCGATTCCGGATCTGACCGCACGGCAACTCAGGATGAGACCGGATACGAATGCTTCGTCAACCATGTCCATGTCGAAAACCGGGGCGAAGCCCTCGAATTCGCTCAGCGATTGAAGACCGCCCTCACGTCGCTCTTCCCGGGCGATTTTGTCGTTATCGTGGCTTTTGATGGCCGCGAAGCAACCGTCCGATTCCACCGACTACGCGCAGGTCAGACATGGTTGAACGAAAATCCCGAAGAATACGGAGAGGAAGGGATTGCAGTAATAGATTCAAATTAGCTGGTGAGTTCTACGCGATGGAGGGAAAGATGGATAGATTTGAGGAAATCGGTCGGCGAATTGATGAGGAGCTTGCGCGTCTCCGCCAATACCTCGAGCAAGAAGTTGCGCCGGAGACCGAACGCCGTACGGCTTCATTTCTCCGGGAGGCGGCGAAGAAGCTGGAAGAAGCCGCGGCGAAGGTTGAGGCGAGAATTGCGGGGCGTCGTTCCTGACCAAGCCGAGCACCTTCACGCTTCTCATCCCTTTTTTCAGAATCCCGCTACGCGGGGGACTTTTCCGATAAGCGTTAATCAGGCACGTCTAAATGAACTTGCCTTGTCGCGCATTTGCGGAGTCTGATTAATCCCAAAATCTGAGGAAACTGTTCCAGCGCGACTCGTACGTTACTATAAGCACCGAATAGTCGATCTTGCCGGACGCTTCTTGTCCCGCAGCACAAACGCCGACGCCGAAACGAGCGACGACGAGTTCACCGAAGTCCGAGCGCACCGCGAGTTGCCGCGCAGCCTCGGGTAGTTGGCCGGGGTCGGATGTTTTGTACTGAACGGAGTCGAGGAAGCCCGAAGCGAAACGGTCATCGTGTTTGCAAACATTCTCCCGAAACGGATTTATGCCGATCCGCACTAACTTAGCTTGGTGCGCCCCATCACGTGCCTGAGCAAATGCCGTCGCGACAGAGTCGGCAGCTACGTCTTCCTGCTTTGAGACAGACGCGACTGAAAGTGCGCTACCGCCGAAGGTTTCGGCACTCGCACTACCCAGTTTTGGCACCGCAACCGCGTGCGCGAAGCTCGGCGAGCCAAGTAGGCGGACCGCCGTTATTACCCACAGAAGTTTCGATTGCATAATCTCAATCCGGTGCAATTCTAGCACCAAGAATCGCGCTAAATCGGTTGGATTTGAGAGTGGTACGTCCAGCCAGTGTCGAAAGATGGCGACGCAACTGTCGTGCTTGAGCGACAGTTGAATTTGGCCATTCATTTCCGCGACACTAACAACGCCTGGTAAGTAACCGGAACTGACGGTCAGTTACCGGTAAGGGCTGCCAGCTCAACCGGTCGATGCAACACCATCGAGTGCATTGATTAGGCACTGTTTCCGAGGAAGAACCATCGCTTTGGCTGCAGCCGGTCAAGAACTTAGCCCGGGCAGCGTTCCGGATGGCCTAACCCAAGTCAGCGATTTTAGCTTTTGGTTTCAATGGCGGGTGGGTTAAAGCTTAATGTTGCATCGACCCATTGCATCCACCGCGTTAATCAGGACCTGGCGCAAACTTCATTTGCTAATGGTTAGCAGACTCGAAATTTGCGCCAGTTCTAAATCTCCTAGTATGCACTCGGCAAACAGGCTTATTGGAAATCAAGCCTCTCTACCGCCGTTGGCCATTCTCGACCCTCTCTTCGAATTCACGCATCTGCTCAGTTAGGTATCGGCGACGGTGATGTTTCCCAGGCCGCGGCTTGGCTCTGACGCCTTTTTGAGCGAACGGCTTGTCATAAATAAGTGTTCCATCACAAACTCCCGCGGCTGAGAATCCAGTCGCGTAAAGAGTTCCGGCCGGAAGCTCATCCCCGTTGGCGTCCTGATCGCTCATAACTACCCATTCCAAATTGGCGACATTGTCCGCCAAGCTGAGCATCACGGATTCGCCCACGCTCACGCTGGAAATCCCATCCGTTGGATCAACGCCGTTGCTAATGGCTAGCGGGTCCGAAGAAGATAAGGTAAGCGTGGTAGTTTGTGCCGGACAAAGTTCGCCTGGAGCAACCACCAAGGTTGACGTAACAGAAAAGTCAGAGTTAACACTTAATGAAAGTGTATCCGAGCCGTTTCCAGCTGCATTTTGTGATTGTTGCCGCTGCTGCCAGTGTCATTGAAAGTTCCGGTGTAGGTTCCGCTCGGGTCTGGGAGGGCGTAAATAGTGTAGTTGCCAATCTCACCGGTGGAGAGGCTATAACTGCCTGTCGTAGAACTACCCGGGGAACTCAGGCAAGGGTTGCTATTGCCTGCACCATTTACGATGCTCGATCCTGAAAATGTGTAACTGGTCCCATCTTCATTTCCCACTTGAATTACCGAATTACTGCCACAAAGATTGGTTGTCGTTAGGCTAACAGGTTGATCTGGATCGTCGATCGAGTTCGTGTCCCACAGAACATTCGGATCACCCAATATCGCTGGTTGTTGGCTTATCGTGTTAAAAGCTAGATACAGGTCTTGGAGACACGGTGCAGCGACCGTGCATTGGACAGTCGCATTCGGGTCTGAAGACGTAGCGAGTTCCGCGCTTAGGGAAGTATGGTCAGATTCAATGGTGAACTGTTGATTTGATGCGGTATCAATTGCGTTCGTGTCTAACGTCACCGCACCTATGAGCGCAAAGATGTGTCCGGCGACACTGCTGCCGCCGGTGACGCTGACGCTGGTGTGGGCGAGAATGCTTCCTTCAAGAAAGGTGCTGCCGCCGAGAGTGGCGGAACTGCCGACCTGCCAGAACACATTTTCTGCTGTCGCTCCGCCGGCCAGCACGACAGAGGCATTGCTCGCAGTCGTAAGCGTACTCCCGATCTGGAAAACGTAGACACCGTTGCCGCTCAGGGTGAGGGTTCCTGTCAACTGCGCGGAGGAACCAAAGCAATAGACGCCAGGCGCGAGCGTGACCGCGCCAGGACTTGTGCCCAGTATGTCGCCGCTCAAGTTCGTGCCGCACGTCTCCGCTACGAGATCAGCGTAGGCAATGTGCGCATCGGCCTGAGCAGTGACGGCGGTTGGATCGTCTGCATGAATTGCCCCTCGAATCACCGTTCCCGGGGGAAAACCGGTTACGGCTGTCCCTGGGCTCACGCCCAAATCTCCGTTGATGACCGTTGCGCCGGCATTAGTAACCGTCGTGGCGCCCAGGACGGCGAAGCTCTGCGCGGAGGCGAGCGGTGGCGCCGACTGCGCCCATACAACGCTTCCGATACTCAGCATGCAAGCAATTGCGAGAAGTCGTTTCATTTAAATGTCCTTTAGGTTCAGCGAATATAGTCTCTGGCCACTTGCCATGAGGAACTGTGCGGAACAGTACACACTGCAGACATGTGTCTTACTGAATAAGTTTCCAGGCGTTCGGCGTAAAGATATCGACGCGGCGACCCCAGTCAATTCAAATTTACAAGCCGCCGACTAGCCCTCTGCGTCGGAACTCCGCTAATCGCACCTGGGTCGGAACATGGCTTACGATTGTGAATGAAGGCGGGAAACAAGCCGTTTTTGGCGATTGTGGGAGCGGGTGACTTTGGCGGTGCGGGGTGCCTGGCGGGCCAGCCCGTCTCCTTGGCGACCGCGACTGCCACTGCGCCCACCACCGTGCTCGCGATTGAAGAGAACGAGATGATTCGCGCGCTTCAAGATGAACACGAATTTTCCGACCGCTTCATCGCTTACATGCTTTCGCGCAACATCCGCATGGAAGAAGATTTGGCCGATCAACCATTCAACTCCAGCGAGAAGCGCCTGGCGCGCACCCTGCTGCTGGCTCGCTACGGACCGCACGGCGAGCCTCAGAAGATGATTTCCCGGGAGTATCGCAAGAGATGCTGGCGGAAACGATCGGAGAAAGCTGGTCCCGGGTCAACTTTTTCACGAACAAATTCAGAGAATTAGGTTTCATCCGTTACAAAACAGCGAGATCCATGTCAACAATTCCCGCCTGAGTATCGTGCTGCACGATTGGATTGACATCCTGACCATGCCGAAAGATGCCGTCTTGCAGAGCGCTAACTCCTGTGTCGCGTAATCGGAAACTTGAATCCATACGTCCGAGTAGGGCACTGAGATTTCCCTGGAATTCCGACTGCTGCACAGAGCAGAACGGTGAGACGTCCGACGGCGCGCCCAAGCGTTATTATGGTGCGACAAAACGCTGCAGAGTCGGCCGGAACGAGAGGTAGAATCGAGAATCGCGGGTCTGCTGGGAAGAAGGCAAATGCAGAAAAATTCATGGATTTGGATCGCGGTAGTGTGGTTCTTCGTCGTCCGGGTATCAGAATACTACGCTTTGCGCACGGACTTAGGATATCAACTGACTTGGGAGGGAAGCTTTCGCTATACGGTAGTTGAATTGGGGTTCTGGTTAATCATGACGCCGGTCATGGCATGGTGGGCAGAGAAATTTGGGCTGGAACGCCCGGCGCTGGTCAAGAATGTGGCAGTTCTGCTTCTATTGAATGTAGCCACCGAATTGTTGTACTCATCGTACCGCGTGAAATTGCACCACTTCGTGTACCCCGATTTTGCTCTGCACTCCTTCTGGCGCCAGAGTCAGACATACTTGATCGACAATTCCGTCATAGTTGCAGGGTTCTTTTGGGCCATTGTCGGCATGCACCACGCGATAAAGGCTGCGCGCAAATCCCAGCAGCGAGAGCAGGAACTCGTAAAAGCTCAGCTTGAAATGTTGAAGGGCCAACTACAACCTCATTTTCTGTTTAATACACTGAACTCGATTTCGTGGCTCATGCGGGAAGACGTGGAAGCAGCGGACAACATGATGACGTCTCTCGGCGAGTTGCTGCGCACAACCTTGTCCGTTTCCGCGAGCGAAGAGGTTCCACTGCGCCGGGAACTGAACATGCTGGAACTGTACCTGGTGATTGAGCGCGCGCGCTTCCAAGACCGGCTGAGAGTGCTGGTAAACGCCGATCCCGAAACGCTCGACTGCAATGTTCCATGCCTTTTGCTGCAGCCGATCGTCGAAAACGCCGTTCGACACGGCATTTCCCGACTTGATCGACCGGGCTCCGTGGAAGTTCGAGCAGCGCGCGTTGGCGCCGAGCTGTCCATATCGATTCTGGACGATGGTCCCGGAATAACAGCGGAGTCCACCTGGAGGGAGGGCATAGGGTTGGCCAACACGAGGGCGCGTCTGGAAAAGCATTACGGCGAGATGCAATCTTTGCGATACACCAACCGGAACGAAGGTGGCCTGATTGTCGAGATTCGCCTTCCGCTGCGGCTGCACATAGCGGACGAGGAGAATGGCGATGGGAGCCGGTTACGTGAAATTGCGAACCTTAATCGTTGATGACGAATTACTCTCCCGCAAGAAGATCCGCGCTTTTCTGCAGGAGTACACGGAGTTTCAAGTTGTTGGAGAATGCGCGGACGGAGAGCAAGCGGTCGCCGCCATCAGTGCTCTGAGACCGGATTTGCTGTTTCTGGACGTGCAAATTCCCGGGCGTAATGGATTCGAGGTGCTTGACGGCGTAGCGGCGAAGGCACTGCCGGCGGTTATTTTCATCACGGCTTTCGACAAGTATGCGGTGCGAGCGTTTGAAGTGCGGGCCCTGGATTATCTTTTAAAACCTTTCAACAAGGCCCGATTTGGGGAAGCGTTGCAACGGTTTCACGAGCACAAGTCGTGCGTGAACCGCATCGAACGCAAACAGGAATTGAAGGCAGCGTTGCAAGAGATTCAGAGAGAATCTCGAGACAGCGAACGAATCTTGATCAAGTCCGGATCGCGAATCATATTTTTGCGCAAGGGATTGATCGAATGGGTCGAGGCGCAAGGTGATTACGTAAAGTTCCACACCGGTAAGGAAAGCCACATACTTCGCGAAACGATGACGGCAGCGGCAGAACGCCTCGACCCGACCCGTTTCGTACGCATCCATCGCTCGCGCATTGTGAACCTGGATCACGTTCGCGAAATTCGCCCCCTGTGGGGTGGAGATTATTCGGTGTTGATGCGCGACGGTACGGAACTTACTATGAGCCGCACGTACCGGGCCAGCCTGCAAGCCGCGCTGGGCGGGCAACATTCATTGAGCGAGCGAACAAGTGAGTGAAGCCAGTTTCGCAACCGCCTGGCCTGCCGCAAGAATGTTTTCGACTCATTAGACTCGCCTCCTATCGGGTTCCAGTCGCTGCTGGTCGCAAACCCGTTGTGCTGACCCCTCCGACATCCTAGATTTGCTCGCGTCGTATCGAATTCTTCTTTTGGCAAAAGCCTGGGGAGGCCGGTCGCAAAACCAGCGAACCGGCGTATTCAAAGAAGGAGACAACATGACATTCCGAGTTACGACGTGCCTCAACGCAATGATTTTTTTAGCTGCCGCCCTCGTCTTCCCGCTTCGGCTTTCAGCGCAAGCCCAGCGCGACCACTACAGCGTATTTAATCTCGGTAATCTCAGCGGAACGGCCAGCGAGGGCAACACGATCAACAACCTAGGCTGGGCAATTGGCGCCGCGGATCAATCAGGAAATATTACCGAGCACGCCACCGTGTGGATCTACGGATTGAGGTTCGATCTCGGGACGCTCGGCGGCCCCAACAGTGACGTTCAGTGGCCAAACAAAAACGATCATGGGCAAATCGCCGGTTTTTCCGAAACCGCTGCTCTCGATCCATACGTCGAGTCGTGGAGTTGCACTGCGTTCACTCCCACAGGCGTCCCGACAGGACATGTATGCACCGGTTTCGTGTGGCAGTATGGCGTGATGAGCCCGCTGCCCACGCTCGGCGGTAACAACGGGTTTGCCTCCGGAGAAAACAATTTGGGTCAGATCGTCGGCTGGGCTGAAACACAAGTTCACGATTCAACCTGCGTGCTACCGCAAGTGCTCCAATTCCTCCCGGTTGTGTACGGCCCGGGATTGGATCAGATCACCGCGCTCCCCACTTACGTTCAAAATGGCGTCCCGGACCCCGACGGAGCTGCCACGGCTATCAATGACAACGGCCAGATCGTCGGCATCTCCGGAACCTGTGACACTTCCGTCGGCGCGTTCAGCGCCATGCACGCGTTGCTCTGGGAAAATGGCAGCGTCATCAACCTCGGCAATCTCGGCGGTCAAGGCTGGAATACTCCGATGGCCATCAACCATCGCGGCGATGTCATCGTCGGATTTTCCGATCTGCCCGGCGACGTCACTGGAGGAGTGCTCAACCCAAATTTCCACGCGTTCATCTGGACAAAAGCAAGCGGCAAAATGACGGACATCGGCGTGCTCCCCGGCGATAGCCTCAGCGAAGCTCTGGACGTCAACGATCAAGGTCAAGTGGTAGGCGTATCGCTCCCTTCCTTTCACGCCTTCCTCTACGCAGATAGCAAGATGCTTGACCTCAACTCCTTAGTCCCGAAAAGTTCGCCGCTGCTCTTGATCGGCGCCAACGGTATCAACGAAAAAGGCGAGATTACCGGCCAAGCGTGCGTCGTCTCCGATGGCGGTTGCCCGCTGGGCGCGAACATTCCAGCGTTTCTGGCCGTTCCTCGCTACCAGGGCTACGGGGACGCCAGCGTTGACGCCGCCTCCGAAGCCCCCAATAGCGAAGCCGCAAGTATTACCGTGTCCGAAGGCATCCGCCAGCAGATGATGCGCAAGCTAGCCTTCGGCCACTTCGGGCCTGAGCCGGCAATATCGCAAGTAGCGGACGAAAAAAGATAGCAATCGCCAATGTTGTATCCAGCGCGGGAAGTCAAGCGGCGCGAAGCCCGACGGAACGAGGGTAGGAAGCCCCTCCTACTCTCGTTTCTCGCATGCAATCAACCGTCGGTCATTTTGCCGCCGCGAAAACCCATCGCAAGAAGGAGGTCGAAGTGAATCCGCTTGCTCTTTGGCTGAAGGTCGGCGTTGTTGTCATGCTTGCCCTGTTTGTGGGCATGGAAGATCGGCTCCCCGGCTCGGTCTCTTTCCGTGACTACACAAAAGCGTCCGCTGCCGACGACAGAAACCTGGTCGCGGCGCTGGACGCTGCTTATCAGTCTGCCGTCAAAAAAAATGATGCCTCAACAATGGATCGTATTCTGGCTGACGATTTCACACTCGTGACAGGTTCCGGCAAGACTTACACCAAGGCTGATTTGCTCGCGGAGGCGCGAACCGGCCGGTTCGTCTACGAGCATCAAGAAGACAGCTCCCAGATGGTTCGCATTTGGGGCGATACCGCGGTTGTGACCGCTAAGTTGTGGGAGAAAGGTGCGCAAGACGGAAAACCATTCGACTATACAGTTTGGTTCTCGGACACATATGTGCGCACCGCGACAGGCTGGCGCTATGTATTCGGTCAGTCGTCTTTGCCGTTGCCGAAGGCTTCGCAGCAAACCGGTAAATCGTGCTAAGTAACTCTTGCGTTAAGAGGCTGCCTTCGCTCATGACTGTTTGGCGATTTGGGTCGAGCACAGGGCTTATGTGTGCGACGTTTTCTAGAACGCAGTAGTCACATTTCTTGACCCTTACGGGATAACTCCCGATTAGCGAGGACTGCGTCTTCGACGCGTCGCTGGTGCCAGAAACTTGGCGAGATTCGTTTATTAATTCGGCAGGAGTTATGAGCCAAGTTCCTGGAGAGTCGATTATCAGGACTTACGCAATTACCTGCGGTTCACCGACCACCCACCAAGTGCACTGGCAAATTGTCGCCAAGCCTTGCCCGCCGAGCTAGAATATCCTCGTGACTAGAGAACGCTGGGCACAGATAGGCATCACGGTTCAATTCCGCATAGTCGTAAGGACGCTAGGAGAGTTTTTTCGGCTCAGGCATGTCCTTGGCGCGACATTCTCGGCTTCCGTCGCTGCGCCGTATGTCGGTGGTGCCTTGATAGCTGTTTTCTTTTGCTGGATAGGTGTGACCTTTTACTTCTTCCGACGTTACACGCTGTCCGTCTGGATCGCCCTGACGGCGGTGGCCATTCTGCTCATGTACAAAATTGCTGTAATTGGTTGGTAGTGACGGCTCGCTCCGACGCTGGGCATGGCTAGTGCATTACAAGTTAATCAGGACTTTGGCCAGCCGGAGGTGTGTCCTCAGCCATTTCGATTGGCGGGGGTTTCGCGCAAAGACTTATTCGTTGATAAGGTGGATTGCTGCGTGTTGACGCTCGATAAGAGCCTCGCGGCCAACGAGTTCAGAGTGAGTATCGAAATTCGCTATTTTGACGCGGTAATACCGGAGGTCGATGTAGTCCATTTCGTTCCAATCGAAGTACTCAATGAAAAGCAATTCGGCTTGGGATGGCTCAACGAGGTTTACCGGGTCGTCCCAATAACCAGTAGGCGCTCCTTCTCGGGGTTTCTGAATCAAGACCGGCGTTCCATGCGCAATCGACGGAACAATGTGGAAAAATGGAATTGCACTCTTGAAAAGGTTTTGCAATGGCCACTCTCTGTCAACCTTTGCCAGCACGAGTTCCTGAAAGAGGAGCTTCGCGATTTCGTGGAATTGTTCGATTGAATCCCAATTGCGAAAGTTCTGGTCGGGCCAGAAAGTCGTATTCCATATTCCCCGAGCGGAAACGCGGTAGTGGTCAAAGATGCTGGTAACATCCCTCATGTCGGACCGTAAATTCGCGCTCTGCGAATCCATTGTCTGCGGCAGTATACACGACCGTGACAGCCTCATGGACCTCTAGCGCCGAATTAACCGCGTTACCATCCATTTGAAGCAAAACTTCACTTTTCTGGTTACGGCGCTAATCGGCTAAATGGATTAGCGCCTCAGTCTGTAGTTTCGCGCCAAGATTTCGGCGGTGCCACCGAAGAATGCAACTCGGAATAAAATGAAACTCCGAAGGGTCGCAAGCTTCCTCCTGACTGGCTTGTCCTTCGGTATTGGCGGCATATACGTAGTTCGCCAGTGTGACCTTTGCGCCGTCACGAATTTTCTCATTCGCATAACGTCGGTCTTGGCTACAGATGACTCAGTGTTCCCGCCGTACCAATTATCGGCCAAAACGTCGAAATCCATGACGAAGCGAAAATTCGCACAGGTATGAAACAAGAGCACCTTAACAGAATCCGTTGAATCGTCCCGAAGCTCAAAATCGATTCTTGTGAGGTTGTTGCGACCGCGAGGAGGATGGATCGTTAACCCTACGAGGCCATCGTCATGGAAGTCCAACTTGTTGAACCTGTCGGCTACGGCATTTTTGTCGGTTCGCTTCATGCGCGTCAGTGTACGCGGTCGGCTCGGCTTGCATTTCGTTTCCTTTATTTCGGGTTGCAAAGCCTGCACTAGGTGTCAGTGGATGTATAGTCGCGTAACCGGAAACTACGAAAATCCACTTGGACGGTTAATGCGTTTATCAGGCGCTTGAGTACTGGAAGCACCCCTACGACTGGTTCTGGGGGTTATAATCTCGGACAATCATGCCTGTTGTACCCGGAACACGGCTCGGCCCTTACGAAATCGGCACGGCGCTGGGCGCCGGCGGGATGGGTGAAGTCTATCGCGCGCGGGACACAAAGCTGGGGCGCGGTGTGGCGCTCAAAGTCTTGCCCGCCACATTCGCCACGGACCCAGAACGAATGGCGCGCTTCCGGCGCGAAGCTCAAGTTCTCGCCTTGCTGAATCACCCGCACATCGGCGCAATTTATGGTTTTGAAGATTCCGGCGGCGTTCAGGCGCTGGTAATGGAGCTGGTCGAAGGACCGACTCTCGCAGACCGGATCGCTCCTGGCGCGATATCGCTAGACGAAGCCCTTCAGATTGCGCGAGAAATCGCCGAAGCGCTGGAGGCCGCGCACGAACGCGGCATCATTCATCGCGACCTGAAACCGGCGAATATCAAGATCGCTCCGGACGGAAATGTGAAAGTTCTCGATTTCGGATTGGCGAAAGCTTTAGAAAACGATCCTTCTTCGACCAACATTCACAATTCCCCGACGGTTACCAGCATGGCCACGCTACCCGGAGTTATTTTGGGCACGGCTGCGTATATGTCTCCCGAGCAGGCCAAAGCCAAATCGGTAGATCGCCGCACCGACATTTGGGCTTTCGGCTGCGTGTTTTTTGAGATGCTTGCCGGGAAGCGGCCGTTTGAAGGTGAAACTGTGTCAGATGCTCTGGCGGCAGTAATTCGCGCGGAACCGGAGTGGTTGCTTCTGCCCAGCAATACGCCGCAATCAATTCGCGACCTTCTGCAGCGCTGCCTGAAAAAAGATTCGCGCCAGCGTTTGCAGGCGATGGGTGACGCCCGCATCGCAATCGAAGAAGTTCTCTCCGGCGCTTCGCAAGATTTACCTTCTGGAGTTGGAATGAGGTCAGCGGCTTGGCGACGCGCGCTGTCATGGGCCGTCGTCGCTGCGGCAGTAATTCTAGCAGCGCTGTTTGCCGCCAAGTATTTCACGCGCCGACCGCGGCCTTTGCCTGCAATTGTGTCGCAAATTGTGCCACCCCCGAACACGAGGTTCGTGTTCACCGGGATTAATCCGGGACCGCCGATCCTTTCGCCTGACGGAAAGTCGCTGGTCTTCTCTGCCGTCAATTCGGACGGACGCCAGCTCCTATGGGTGCGGCCGCTTAATTCGGCGGCAGCCAAGCCACTGGATGGCACGGATGGTGCGACGTTCCCATTCTGGTCAGCGGATAGTCTCTCGTTGGGATTTTTCGCCAATGGCAAACTGAACCGATTAGATGTGTCGGGCGGGCCGCCTCTCGCTCTGTGCGATGTTGCGATCGGACGCGGAGGAACTTGGGGAGCCGACGGCACAATTCTTTTCACGCCCAACGTGTCCAGTCCGGTTTTTCGTATTGCCGCAGCGGGCGGCACGCCCCAGCAGGTCACGACGCTCAATGGATCGCTAAACGAAAGGAGCCACCGGTGGCCGCAGTTTTTGCCAGACAACAAACATTTTCTTTTTTTCGCACAAAAAGCTGTGGTTGGAACAGGGGGCATTTACGTAGGCTCGCTGGACGGCGGCGCACCCAGACTTATTATGGAGAACGACTCGAACGCGGTTTACTCTCTGTCCGGCGATCTGCTTTTTGTGCGCCAGGGGATCCTCATGGCCCAGCGGTTTGACGCTCGTCAGTTGCGCTTGGACGGGGATGCCGTGCCTCTGGTCGAACATGTTGGCGTGAACGCCATCACTAGCCGAGCGATTTTTGCCGTTTCGGAGACCGGCATCATGGTGTACGAGGCAGGGGACCCAACGGGTGACACTGACCAGCTCATCTGGTATGACCGCACCGGCAAACAAATCGAAGCGACGGGCACACCCGGCCTTTACCTTGAGCCGAGTGTTTCAGCGGACAGCAACAAGGTCGCGATCTCAAGCCTTGCAGGAGGCACCGGAAACCTAAACATTTGGATGTTCGATCTCGCTCGAGGCACGAAGACCAGGCTCACTTTTCCGCCAGCTTCCGACCGGCAGCCAAATTGGGCACCAGACGGAAAGTCTGTCGCTTTCGTATCCAATCGAAACGGGCCACCCCACATCTATTTAAACGCCTCGGATGGCACGGGAACTCCAGCGGCGCTGACGGTGGATGATGCAAGTGAGTTCGCCCCGCGGTTCACACCAGACGGGCGCTATCTGCTTTTCGAACGACTGGCTGATCAACCGAGTTCGCGCCGAGAGATATGGGGCGTGCTTCTGTCCGGTGACCGCGAGGCGTTTCCGGTGATTCAGAGCCAGTACGATGTATACGCGCCAGCTCTTTCTCCGGACGGGAAATGGCTAGCCTACGAATCGAGGGAATCCGGGCGGCCAGAAATCTGCGTGATACCTTTTCTTCACGGTACCGGGAAATGGGAAGTCTCGACCGGGGGCGGCGCCCTGCCCCGCTGGCGTCGCGACGGACGCGAGCTCTTCTACATTTCGACGGACAATAAGATCATGTCCGCGGAAATTACAGAACAGGAATCGAGCCTCCTCATTGGCAAAGTGCAATCTCTATTCCGGGTAAATCCCGTTCCGTTTGCCGGGGGCTCGAATTACGACGTGACCCGCGACGGCAAGAAATTTGTCGTCGCTAGCTTGGCTGCGTCCCAGGTGTCCGAGCCACTGACGCTGATAGTTAATTGGCTTGCATTGCCAAAATCAAAATAGTGCTCGCAGCGAACACAAAGAGGATGTCCGAGTTTTAGTTGATTGCAGCGGCTCTTGTTGTTTGGCACTGTAAGTCTACCTCGAACCAAGTTCAAGCCACTTCTACGGCTCGGACCTCCTTCTGCTGAAGGCGCGACGGATTCAGA
>Ga0210405_10000975_pt1 | contig 34850 bp, 27 predicted proteins | sample IncBWH11MmetaG_FD_155492 | JGI IMG/M metagenome (GOLD analysis project Ga0210405, IMG submission 155492) | Forest soil microbial communities from Barre Woods Harvard Forest LTER site, Petersham, Massachusetts, United States - Inc-BW-H-11-M | ecosystem: Environmental > Terrestrial > Soil >... | reverse complement strand
CGGTATTGGTCGACCTGAAATGGCCGGAAGCGGAAAAAGACGGCGACCCGGAAGCGACGCCTTCGCTCCGCTCGCTTCGTTTCCGCGACCGCGCGCCCTCTTCGCCCGCCGCGCTCGGCAAAGCCGGTGTCAAATTCGCGTTTTATTCGGGTGGAATTACCGCGCCGAAGGACATTCTGCCCGCGGTGAAAAAATCCGTTGACGCGGGATTGAGCCCCGAAGCGGCGTTGCGCGCGCTGACACTTTCTCCCGCCGAGATTTTTGGCGTGGCGGGAACACTCGGCTCAATCGAAAACGGAAAGATTGCGAATCTCGTCGTCACTGATGGCGACCTTTTCGACAAAAAAACCAAAGTGAAAATCGTCTTCGTCGACGGGCACAAATACGAAGTGCGGGAACCCCTGCGGCCCAGCGAACCGCCCAAGGGCGACATCACCGGCAAATGGAAATTGAGTTTTACAACGCCGCAGGGCCAGGAAGAAGCCACCGCCGATCTCGCCATGCAACCCGACGGCACCTTGACTGGCAGCGTCACCAGTGATCACGGCACCGGCAGCGTATTCAGCGGGTGGGTCAGCGGCGAGAAATTCAGCTTCACAATCAATCTTTCCATCGAGGGCAGCTCCAGCGATGTTCTTTTCACCGGCACATTCGAGGGGACTTCCATGAAGGGCTCCATTCAGGTCATGGGGTACAACTTTGAGTTCACGGGCACCAAGCCCACACGAATGGCGGCCGTACAGGCAGGGGGTGCGCAATGAAACTGCGCGCAAACTTTTTGTGTTTTACAGCTGCGTTTCTGCTCGCGAGCGCGGCCCTGCTGAGCGCCAACGAAAATGCAGCTGGCAGCCCGCCGATGGACGCGGCCGCGCCAGTGATCCTGATTCGCAACGCAACCATTCTCACGGTTTCTCACGGCACCATCGACAAGGGCGACATTCTGATCAAGGACGGAAAGATCGCGGCAGTCGGCGGAACGCTGAAAGCGCCAGCGGATGCGGTGGTGATTGATGCCACCAACCAGTTCGTAACGGCCGGCATCATTGACTGCCATTCGCACATCGCCGTGGACGGCAGCGTCAACGAAGGTTCCGTCTCCGTCTCTTCCATGGTCAATATCGCCGATGTGCTGAACTCCGACGACATTTCAATCTTCCGCGACCTCGCGGGCGGTGTCACCACGGCGAACATCCTGCACGGTTCTGCAAATTCCATCGGCGGGCAAACCATCGTTATCAAGCTGCGCTGGGGGCAACCCGCCGCGAAGTTGCCGTTTGAAGGCGCATTGCCCGGCATCAAGTTTGCCCTTGGCGAAAATCCCAAGCGTTCGAATATTCGCCTCAGCGGCGCATCGGAACGCTATCCCACTACCCGCATGGGCGTCGAGGAAACCATCCGCAGCGCGTTCACCGAGGCGCGCGACTACAAAAAATCCTGGGATGAGTACAACAAGCTTGCAGCGGCCGGAGAGAAGAATGCCATTCCGCCGCGCCGCAACCTGAAGCTGGACCCGCTGGTGGAAGTGCTCGAAGGGAAACGCTACGTCCACGCGCACTGCTACCGTGAAGACGAAATCCTCATGCTGCTCCGGGTGGCCAAAGAGTTTGGCTTCCATGTGCAGACCTTCCAGCACGTGCTCGAGGGTTACAAAGTCGCCGATGAACTCGCCGCAGCGGGTAGCGGTGCATCCACCTTCTCCGACTGGTGGGCGTACAAAACGGAAGCGTACGAAGCAATTCCGTACAACGCGGCGCTGATGACCAAGCGGGGGGTGCTCGTTTCGATCAATTCGGACGATGCGGCGGAAGCAACGCACCTCAATCAGGAAGCGGCGAAATCCATCCGCTACGGCGGATTGACACGCGACGAAGCGCTGAAACTCGTCACCCTGAATCCCGCCATCCAGTTGGGCATCGACAAGCGAGTCGGCTCGATCGACGTCGGCAAGGACGCGGACCTGGCCATTTACAATCACGATCCACTCAGCGCTTACGCCGTGGTGCAGAAGACGCTGATCGACGGTCGGGTCTATTTTGACCGCGACAAAGAAATAGCCGGGCGCGCGGCCCTCGAAAAGGAGAAGAAAGATCTCCTCGAGAAGGCAAGGAAGAAACAAGAAGAGGAAAAGAAGGCCGGAGCGAAGGAACCAGAAGAGAAGAAAGCCGAAGAGAAAAAGCCGGACGAGAAGAAAACCGAAGAAAAGAAAACAGAAGAAAAGAAACCGGACGACAAACCAAAGCCGCCTCAGGACCTTGCGGATCAAGGAGGTGCGCGGTGAAACACCTTCTTCTGAACTTCCTCGGCGCGATTCTTATCGTGATTTTATTTGGCGCGCGCGATGGCAATGCGCAAACCTCCGCGGCAGCGGACATTGCCATTACCCACGCAAAGATCTTTACTCTCGCGGGACCCTCGATCGAAGACGGCACAGTTGTGATTCATGAAGGAAAAATCGCGGCCGTTGGTGCCGGCGTCCCGATTCCCGCGGGAGCGCAGGTGATCGATGCCAAGGGGTTGCAGGTCTATCCCGGCCTCTTTGATCCCGTCACGCAGATGGGATTAAGCGAAATCGGCGCCGTGAGCGCCACGGTGGACACCACCGAGACCGGCTCCTTCAATCCGGATGTCACCGCCGCGACCGCGATCCTTCCCTCCAGCGCGCACATTCCCGTCACCCGCGCGTCGGGCATCACCGAAGTGATTGCCGCACCCTCCAGCGGCGGTTTCGACAGCCGCAACGCCACCAATCTGGTTGGCGGTCAGGCCTCGGCGATTCACCTTGCCGGTTGGACCGCCGAAGAGATGCTCATCAACAAGCGCGCGGCCATGGTCGTTGATTGGCCGGGCGTCGAAACGCGCTCCTTCGATTTATCTACCTTTACAAACAAGGAAAAGTCGTTCGCGGACGCTAAAAAAGAGTACGACAAGCAAGTCACCGAACTTGCCGACTATATCGAGCAGGCGCGGCACTACGTGCAAGCTTTGCAAAGCTCCGGCAGCCCCGGCTTCCAGCGTGACGTCAAGCTCGAAGCGATGGCTCCCGTGATCCGCGGCGAAATCCCCTTGCTTGTCTTTGCGGACAAAGCGCGGCAAATCCGCGATGCCGTGGAATTCTGCGACAAGCAAAAATTGAAAATCATTCTTGCCGGTGGCACGGAAGCGTGGAAAGAGAAAGATCTGCTCCGCTCAAGAAGCGTGCCGGTTATCCTGCGTCCGACGCTCGGTGGGCCCACGGAAGAAGACGACGCCTACGACCGTTTGCTCACGCAACCCGAAGAACTTCGCGCTGCCGGCATCAAAATCGCCTTCGGCAGCTTCGACAACAGCTTCGCGCGCCGGCTCGGCCAGAACGCCGCGAATGCCGTGGCCCATGGCCTGCCCTACGAAGAGGGGCTGAAGGCGGTCACGCTCTATCCCGCCCAAATGTTCGGCCTCGACGCGCAGCTTGGCACCGTGGAAACGGGGAAGACCGCCAACCTGATCGTCACCAATGGCGACCCGCTCGAGGTGACCACCGACGTGCGCTACCTCTTCATCAAGGGCCAGCTTACATCCACGGACAACAAACAAAAGGCCTTGTACGAAAAATACATGAACCGCCCGAAGGCCGCCCACTAACACCGCATGGCGCGGGGAAAAAGTAGCCTTGGACACCGCAACTTTTTGCTTGATTCCGCGTATCTAAGAGTGGAAAGCCATGCGCAAATCCATCCTCATCGCTCTCCCTGTTCTTATTGGAACCCTGTTTGGCGTCCCCGCGCGCGCCGATGAAGCACAAAAAATAATTGACCAGTATCTGAAGGCCGTTGGTGGAAGCAAGGCCGTCTCCCGCTTGCAAACCCTCTCCATCGACGGCAGCGTCGCCGTTGTCGGCGATGCGGCGCCCGGGACATACACATTCAAGGTAAAGCGGCCCAACCGGTTTTATACCGAACTGCGCGCGAGCGGTGACACCTTGATCGAGTCCTACAACGGCAAATCCGCCTGGCATCAGGCGGCCGGTGGGGAAATTAGCACGCTGCTCGGCCACGACGCCGTGGAAACGGAAATCGCCGCGCAATATTACAACGCCCGCCTCGAATCGCTGGCCAAGCGCAAGGTCGGCGCCGCATACAAGGGGGAAGCGCAGGTGCATGGCCGCCCCGCGCAGGAAGTGGAGTTAACCTATCCGACGGGCGTGCAGTGGCAGGTCTTTTTCGATGCGCAGACCCATTTAATTGTGGAAGAGAAGGCCCCAATTGCGGGATCTCCAAGGGAAATTTATTACGAAGACTATCGTGAAGTGAACGGCGTCAAGGTCCCGTATAAAATCGATCTAAAGCGCGGCCACGACAGTTACTCGATCAGCGTCACCCGCGTCGGCGTCAACGAAACCATCGGCGAGCGCGTGTTCGATTTTCCGATGAAGTCCCAGGTCAAGCTGCCCGACCTGAAAAAACTCTTCGAGCAACTCGACACCAACCAGAAGCAGATCGACAAAATCAAGGAAAACTACGCCGGCACGCGCCTGGAAGAAGAAACCGAGTACGACAAATCCGGCAAAGTGACGAAGAACGAAGCCAAGGAATTCACTTTTTTCTATCTCGACGGCGACGAAATCTCCACCCTGGTGAAGAAGGACGGCAAAGATCTCAGCGAGAGCGAGCAGAAAAAGGAAAACGAGCAGACCCAAAAGCGCATCGAGGAAGTCCAGAAACAAAACAAGAAAAAAGAAGCAAAAGAGGAGAAGGCCAAGGAGCAGGGAAAGGACGAAAAAGAGAAGGACGATCCCGGCATCGAAGTCTTCCTGCGAACTTCCCAGTTTGTGAATCCGCGCCGTGAACGATTCCGCGGGCAAGACGTGCTGGTTTTCGATTTCGAACCCAATCCCGAATACAAACCCAAAAACATGGTCGAACGCCTGGTGAAGGAATTGGCAGGCGTCGTCTGGGTGGACGAAAAGGCCAACGACGTGGCGCGGCTTGAAGCCTATTTCGTTGGCGACTTCCACCTCGGCGGTGGCATCCTGGCCAGCATTCAGAGAGGCACCAGCTTCGTCTTCGAGCAGGCTTACCTCAACAATGAAGTCTGGCTGCCGACCTATGAAGAAGCGCACGTGGGAGCGCGCGTGCTACTGGTAAAAGGATTCAAGCTGAACGCCATCACGCGCTATTCAGACTACAAGCGCTTCAATGTGGAAACTCTGAACAGCATCGGCAAGCCGAAGGGGGTGCCGCCGGCTGCTGCGCCACCCACAACGTCCGCTCCGCCGCCAACTCCAAATCCCACACCAACCTCATCTCCGGATCCAGCGCCAACGAATCCCCAGTGAATCACATTTTCTTGCAGGGCTTTCGAGAGGAGCAATTAAACCGCCGGTGTCTGGCTCAGCACTTCGCGCACTTTCTGCACCAGCGCCGCCGGTGAAAACGGCTTTTGCAGGAACGCCAATCCCTCTTCCAGCATCCCGCCGCTGGTAATCACGTTATCGGTATAGCCCGACATAAAGAGCACCCGGATACCCCGGCGTTTAGCGGAAATGCGTTCAGCAAGTTCGCGCCCGCTGGTGCCGGGCATGACCATGTCCGTCAGGAGCAAGTGAATTTCCCCCGCGAAACGCGCGGCAATCTGTTCCGCGTGCTGCGGGTCGCGTGACGGAATGACGTCGTAACCTTTCTCCGCCAGCACCGTCTGAATCAGTTCCCGCACTGCCTCCTCATCTTCGACAATCAGAATCGTTTCTGTCCCGCGTTGCGCCCGGGGCGCAATCTGGGCAGCACCAACAGCCTCCGGAACTTCATCCACACGCGGCAAGTAAACTTTAAACGTGCTGCCCTTGCCTGGCTCGCTGTAGACCCAGATGTACCCGCCGCTCTGCTTCACGATGCCGTACACCGTCGAAAGCCCAAGTCCCGTTCCGCGGCCGCTTTCCTTTGTCGTGAAGAACGGCTCGAAAATGTGCGCCACGGTCTGCCGATCCATGCCCACGCCGGTGTCCGAAACCGCCAGCATCACGTATCGCCCGGGCCTCACGGACACATGATCCACGGCATAGTTTGCATCCAGGTCCGTGTTGCAGGTTTCGACCACCAGGCGGCCGCCTTCGGGCATGGCGTCGCGCGCGTTCACCACCAGGTTCATAATCACCTGCTCTACCTGCGCAGGGTCCGCCTTCACTTTGCCGAGGTCATCCTTGACCCGCGTGACCATCTCGATCCGCTCATCCATCAGCCGCCGCAGCAGCGAATCCAGGTTCAACACAATTTTGTTCAAGTCCAGAATCTTCGGCTGCAACACCTGCTTGCGGCTGAACGCCAGCAATTGCCGCACCAGCGCCGCCGCGCGCCCGGACGCATTCTCAATCCGCTCAATGTCCGCGTGCGCTTCGCTCGGAAGATGCGGCCGGCTCAGGGCCATTTCCGTGTAACCCGAAATTATGGTCAGCAGATTGTTGAAGTCGTGCGCGATACCTCCGGCCAGCCGCCCCACCGCTTCCATCTTTCGCGATTGCTGCAGTTGCGTTTCCAGTGCCTTTCGTTCGGTGATGTCCACCATGATGCCTTCCATCACCGGGTGCGAATCGCTCCCCTGCACAATCACCGCCGTGTCGCTCAGCCACACCTCTCTCCCGTCTTTTCGCAGCACGCGGAATTCCGCCTGGAAGGGAAACCCGTTCAAGCTCTGCTCTTCCGCGGCGATTACGATGGGCAAATCATCCGGATGAATGTGTTGATCCCAATTGGACGAAAGAGCCAGCCATTCCTCCGGCGTATAACCCAGAATATTTTCCACCTGCGGGCTGATGTAATACCATTTTCCGTTGAGGCCGATTTCCGCGATGTAGGTGATCGCGTTGACGTGCTCCACCAGCATGCGGTACTTGGTTTCTGCATCCGCCCGCGCTTTTTCCGCCTGTTGGTGCTGCGAAAGATCCCGGCAAACGCACACGGTGCCGCCATCCGGCAACCGCCCAACATGAAACTCCACCGGGAGGCGGCTGCCGTCCGGCCGCCGCAACTGCAGATTGCCGACCCACTTGCCGGTTTCCTGCAGCCCCTTGCGAACCTGTGTTTCGATCTCCGCAATGGGCTGGAATGCGTAAACCACTTTCCAGGGTTGGCCCACAATGCGCAGGGGAGAATCAGATCCCAGCATCGAGGCCATGGCCGCGTTGGCGTAGACGTGCACGCCCTGATTGTTGAGGATTCCGATGCCTTCGATGGACGAATCCATTGCCAGCGACTGGCGGTGCACGGTTTCTTCGTCCAGCTGCTGGCGATATTGAGTCAGCCCGATTCTCACGGCATAACAGATGAACGAAATCCCCAAGATGCCGAAACGGATGCCTCGCAGGTCGGAACCGGGCTGCGCCACTTGAAGAAGAATTATCATTGGCGCGAATAAAAAGACCCCGTTGCTGATCAAGAATTCGCCGAGCGTGCGGTTGCGTGTCTTTGAGCGACTTACGGACTCAGGGAGCGGTTGCCAGCCGGCTGCCCAGAAGGCTGCAAAGAGCAGCGGGATTGTCCACCCCAGGTCGTACCAAGTACCAGCTGGAAAATTGCCGTTGAGCTGCAAGAGGGTAGTGACGGTGGCAAACGTCCCGTACACCGCGACATAGAGGCTAAGACCACCGAAAAGACGCCGCGCCTCGGAAGTGCTGCTCCGCCTCCACTGCAGCAGGATCAGAAGAAAGATTACAATCGTCGCGAAAGTTACGGCCGCGAATTGTCTAGCAAGCGCTTCATGTGTACCAAAACTGATCGCGGGTAGGTAGTACGATCCGAGATAGGCCAGGAAAAAAAGCAGGCCAATCTGCAGGAAATCCAGGGCCTCGGCTAACTCCACGTGGGTGCCTTTTTTCTCCTGGTTCAGGAAGCTGGCCATCACGAAGAACATTCCTTGGGTGTTGAACAAGAAGCGAATCATCGACCCGGGCGGAGGTTCCATGTGAAGCCGGACTTCGTAATAAGTCCATCCCACGTTGGCCACTCCCCAGACGCCGATGCCTAAACCCACCAGGATCCAGAACGAACGGATGAAACCCGGCGCTCGGCGAGCAGCACGAAAACACAGGGTCGCGGCCAGAAAGCTGGAAAATATTTGCAGAGCGTTTCCGAATAGAGAGCCGTAGGTGGTGGTCCCGAGAAACACCACGGTCACCACGTGCAGAGCTACCACGCAGAATGCCGCCACGGCCAGGAACCGAGGAAAAGGACGAAAATTCAAATATTAGTCCTAGTACTGTGCTTACATTAGTTTACGGGAGTCCAGTGTCGGGAAAGGCTCGCTCGCCATAGCTGTGCTCGGTTGGTCATTCCCAATTTGGAACCGGCTCGACACATGCTTCTGACCACCATGGCCAGATCCGTCGCCCCAAACGGATTGCAAGCGCAGCTCCACCGTCTCCTGCGGTACGAGCTCGTCGATTTTTTCAGCTGGCCTGATAGGAAGACTGCGCGAGCGCGCCTGGATTCCTCAGCGGCCCTCGAACGGATAGCGGTCCTGCGACTGCACGGCCGCGGCGACGCGGCGGCGCAGCGCGATCGTGTCCACGGCCGGGCGCTTGCCAAACCGCTTCAGCACAGCCATCTGCGTGGTCAGCATGTCGCCTTCGTGCACGGCCGCGATTGCGCGCTTCGCTTCGTGATCCACGCGCTCGGCGGCATCGGCAATGAAAACGCGCGCGGCGTCAATCATCACCGAAGAGGCTGCCTCGCCCCTGCTTGCGGCCGCCTTCTGCGCGCGCAACAGGGCCGATTCCATCGCATAAATCTCCATCACAACATTGGCCAGCGCGCCGATCAGTTCCTGCTCGTCCGCCAGCTTTTCGCGGAATTTCTGCACCGCGCCGCCGGCCGCCTGCAGGAACATTTTCTTGCAGTTGGCGATAACACGCGCTTCTTCGGCAAGCACGCCTTCCGGTGCCTCTTCAAACGACGGCCCGGCCAGAATTTCGTCCGCCAGCTTCATCGCCGCGGGAATCAGCGCCAGTTGCCCGCCCATGGCCCGCTTCATCAGCATCTGGATGATCAGCATGCGGTTGATTTCGTTGGTGCCTTCAAAAATGCGGTTCACACGCGAATCTCGATACGCGCGGCAGACGGGATAGTCCTCGTGGAAGCCGTAGCCGCCGAAAATCTGCACGCCCTCGTCCACCACGAAATCCAGCATCTCGCTGCCGTACACTTTCGAAATGGAGCTCTCGATCGCGTATTCCTCCAGCACCTTCATCGTGTTCTGCGCCTTGTCGCCCGAACCCGAGGCTGCATGCATCGCCGCTTCGAGATTGCCCGCCGTGCGGTAAACCATCGATTCGACCGCGAAAATCTGGATCGCCATCTCCGCCAGCTTCTCCCGCATCAATCCGAACTCGCCAATCTGCTTGCCGAACGCCTTGCGCTCCTTCGAATATTTCGATGCGGTCATCAGCACGTACTTCGATCCGCCCACGCCAGATGCGCCCAGCGTAAACCGCCCCGCATTCAGCACATTGAACGCGACAATGTGCCCGCGCCCGATTTCGTGCAGCACGTTTTCCTTCGGCACCGCGCAGTTTTCCAGGAATACCGGCGTCGTCGAGCTGCCGTGAATCCCCATCTTGTGCTCTTCATTGCCGGGCTTGCAGCCGGGGAATTTGCGCTCCACGATGAACGCGGTGAACTTCTCCCCATCCACCTTCGCAAACACCACGTAAAGATCCGCGAAGCCCCCGTTGGTGATCCACATCTTCTGTCCGTTCAGGATGTAGTGCGTGCCTTCCTTGTTCAACTCCGCGCGCGTGAGTGAATTCTGCGAGTCGCTGCCGGCCTGCGGCTCCGATAAGCAATATGCCCCAATCATTTCGCCGCTCGCCAGCCTGGGCAGGTATTTTTTCTTCTGCTCTTCCGTCCCGAAATAAACGATCGGCAGCGTCCCGATGCCGGCGTGCGCGCCGTGCGTCACCGCAAAGCCGCCGTAAATCGAAATTTTCTCCGTGAGCAACGTGGTGGCAATCTTATCGAGGCCCGCGCCGCCGTATTCTTCCGGCGTGCCTCCGCTCATCAGGCCAAGCTCGGCCGCCTTGCGCACGAGTTCCGCCATCAGCCCCGGCTTCTTGTTTTCCAGGTCCTTCGCCAGTGGCAGCACTTCCTTGATCACAAACTCTTCCGCCGTCTGCCCGATCAGCTTCTGATCATCCGAAAGGTCCGCCGGCGTGAAGATATCCGCGGGTGCGGCGGATTCCAGCAGAAAGCTGCCGCCCTTTGCTGCGGGTTTGGTCAGAACCGAGGTGGCCATTGGTGATGCTCCTTGCCGGCGCGGGGCCGCGTGTAAAATTCAAACAACTGTTTGAAAATTCCAGACAGGAAATTTTACCCATAGCGGCCTGATTTTCGCAATAGGCTTTTGCGCCAGCGCACCGGATTTGGCCAGGCCGCCGCGTCGGACGCCTGGCTTCCCTCGGCAAGAAATTGGGCGACGCCGGAAGGCTACCTGTGGCAGACTGCGGCCTGCCGCCCGAATCCGGATCCGCTCAAGAGGAGGAACCATGGGGCGTCCCGTTGTGCATTTCGAAATCGGCTGCCGCAACTTGCAGAAGACGCAGGAGTTTTACTCCCAGATATTCGATTGGAAGCCGCAGCCAATGGGGCCGGCCGCGATGATCGCTGCCGAAACCGGCGGCATCGGCGGCCACATGTCCGCCCTCGGCCACGAACCGCATCACTACACGATCTTTTATGTGGAAGTGGACGACGTTGCCGCGTATCTGAAAAAAGCAGAAGCCCTGGGAGGCAAAACCCTCGTCCCGCCCGTGAAAATCTCCACCGGCACCTTCGCCTGGATGCAGGATCCCGAAGGCAACACCGTCGGCCTGTGGAAGTCGGGAACGCAGTAGCCGTTCTCCGGCTGCTGAAAGCATTGGCTGGCGACCACGTTTCCAGGTCGATGGCCCCAATGTCATTTATATCTATGAATGAATACACAACTTAGATATCATCCCAGCGCAAACCCGGGTGCCCCATGTGCCGGGTTTGCACATGGGGTTCTTCCATGCCGACCCGGCTCAAACGCTACTATGGTTTCGGGCACCTCCACTTCCTTACTTTCAGTTGTTACCAGCGACGACCACTGCTTGACGCGCCGACGGCGCGGACTTTCTTTCTCTCCACTTTGGACGAAATAAGGGCTCGTTATCATTTTGAGGTGAGGGGATATGTCGTGATGCCCGAGCATGTCCATCTGCTCTTGAGCGAGCCAGGTGAACAGACCCTTTCTGTTGCTTTGAAGGCCTTAAAGCAGAGAATTTCTCGCGATTTTCGAGGTGGAATGCCCGACTCAAACAAGTACTGGCTACCCCTAGGTTTGCGAAATCTTGCGAGTAACCTTCCACGATTCTGGGAGCCGCGATTCTACGATTTCAACGTGTACACTCAAGGAAAATTGAACGAAAAATTGAAATACATGCACGCCAATCCCGCGACTCGAGGATTGGTAGACCATCCTGGGGCTTGGATTTGGAGCAGCTATCTTTTTTATGAGACTGGAGAGCAGGGAATAATTTCAATAGACCAGCCACGATGATTCGGATCGCGAGCATTTCGGCGGTAGGAAGAACCCCAGGTGCAAAACCGGCACCTGGGGCACCCTGCGGCGGTGTGGTTGAAGTGGCCGCGTGTGAAGCCGGATTAGACTCTTTCGAAAATGCCCGCGGCGCCCATGCCGCCCCCGATGCACATCGTCACCATGCCGTAGCGAGCGTTGCGGCGCTCGAGTTCGCGCACAAGAGAAGCCGTGAGTTTTGCGCCGGTGCAGCCGAGGGGATGGCCGAGCGCAATCGCGCCGCCGTTCGGATTCACCCGCGCTGGATCGAGATTCGCCTGCTGAATCACCGCCAGCGATTGCGCCGCGAACGCCTCATTCAATTCAATCACCGCCACGTCGCCCAGCGACAATCCCGCCAACTTCAGCGCCTTTGGAATCGCATACACTGGCCCGATGCCGAACTCCTCCGGCGGGCAGCCTGCAGTGGCATACGAAATAAACCGCACCTGCGGCTTCAATCCCATTTGCGCGGCCTTGGCATCGCTCATCAGCACCACCGCCGCGGCACCATCGCTCATCGGCGAGCTGTTCCCCGCCGTCACCGTGCCTTTTACATGAAACGCGGGTTTCAGCCCCGCCAGCACTTCCATCGAAGTCTCCGGCCGAGGCATTTCATCTCTCTCGAACGAAAAAGATTGTGTCGTCGTTTTCGCCGGCCCTTTGCTCTTCGCGCCGTTGCCGTTCGGCAGGGAAGTAATCTTCACTTCTACCGCGACCGTTTCATCTTTGAACTTGTCCGCCGCGAGCGCCGCCACGGCTTTCCGGTGCGAATCCACCGCGAACTGGTCCGCCTGCTCGCGTGAAATACCGAACTTCCGCGCGATGTTTTCCGTCCCCAAGCCCATATTGATGTACGCGTCCGGATAATGATCCACCAGCCACGGATTCGGCGAAACCTTGTTGCCGCCCATCGGCACCAGCGACATCGATTCCGTGCCCCCGGCAATAATCACTTGCGCCCCGCCGCCGCGGATGCGCTCCGCGCCCAGGGCAATGGCCTGCAGCCCGCTGGAGCAGAAGCGGTTAACAGTCATCGCCGATGTCTCCACGGGAAGCCCCGCGCGCAACGCTGCAATCCGCGCCACGTTCATCCCCTGTTCGCCCTCGGGCATCGCGCAACCCAGAATCACGTCGTCAATTTCCTTGGGATCAAGCCCCGGCACGCGCGCCAGCGCTTCCTTAATCACCAACGCGGCCAGATCATCAGGGCGCGTTGTGCGAAGAGAACCTTTGAAACCACGTCCCACGGGGGTTCGAACGGAAGAAACGATAACGGCATCAGCCATGGCAAGCCTCTTTCCTGCGTAATTCTCACGATTGTCGGCCCCTGCGCCCCAAAAAGCAAATCGGCCGAAAAAGGCACCGAGGGGTCATATTACGAGCAGCCCTCGGCTTGGCGCCGACAATCACCAGGCAACAGGCCTATAAGATTTTTATGGTGTCAATTTCGTGCGATCCCTGGGATATAACGCTGCCTGGCGTACATTCGGGAGGTTCAGCATTTGTGCCGTCAACCGCTCCAGCCCAATCGCGAACCCTCCGTGAGGCGGCATTCCCATCTCAAACATTTTCAAATGGCTCTCGAAGTTTGCCGGGTCAATCCCTCGGCTCCGCAGGGCATCCTCCAGATCTTCACGCCGATGGAGCCTCTGCCCTCCGGTCGTGATCTCTATCCCTTGAAACAAGAGATCGAAGCTGCTCGCTGCCCCCGCCGATCCACGCGGTGCCGTGTAAAAGGGGCGCCCTGAAAGCGGGAAACCAAGCACGAAGACTGCGGGGACACCTGTCTCCCTGGCTGCAAGCTGGCACAATTGCCGCTCGGCTTCCGGGTCCAGATCGTCGGTCAGGTCCGTTCGATTGAAATGTTCCTCCAGGAGTTCAACGCACCGGGCAAATTCCCAGCAGGGAACCCCAAGCATCGAGGGCAGCGGCCGTTCCCGGTACGAAAGGAGGATGTCGGCGTACCTTTCATTCAAGGACGCAAAAATAGAGGTCAGCAACTCGCGCTCAAGCTGAATTACGTCCTCAGGGCCATCCACAAACGCGAACTCCAAATCGAGCGAATAGTATTCGGTTAAGTGCCGGCTAGTGGCGTGAGGCTCCGCCCGGTACACGTGTCCCGTTTCGAAGACGCGTTCAAATCCCGCTACGCCATGCTCCTTATAGAACTGTGGACTCTGCGCCAGATAGGCTATGCGATCGAAGTACTTGACTTCGAAAAGATTCGTTCCGCCCTCCGTTCCGGATGCCACCAGCTTGGACGTCACAATCTCTGTGAAATGTCGCTGCGTCAAGAATTCGCGGAAATATTTCAGCAGAGCAGCCTGAACTCGAAATATATTGCCGATAGCTTCGTTGCGGATCGCCAATGGACGATACTCCACAAGCGTCTCGGGACTGACCGACTCCAGATTCGAATACGAAGTGAATGGAAGATGCTGTCCCGAACTCCCGAGGACACGAACCTGCGCGATATCCAGTTCGTAGCCCAACTTTGCGCGAGGCTCCGCCCGTATGCGCCCCACGATCTCGACAGTATCCTCCAGCTTAAGGTGATGTTCCTTGATGGACTCCGGCGCGGCAACGCATTGCAACTCCCCGGTGCAATCCTTCAGGACGACAAAAACTGTCTTCCCGAGCACGCGAATGCGGGATACCCAGCCACGGAGGGTGATTTCTTGATTGACTAAATGGGGAGCGGACTCAACGAATATACGCTCACTATACGTGGTCATTCCGCAAAAACCTCCTTCGAAGGAGAGTTCTTGCTGGAGCCACAAAAGCGGCGGTGCCATCCAGCTTCCGGTTGAACCCGGCCCTTAATTAACCGCCGTTTCGCGGCGTTACGTTTCCCCCTACTCCGGCCAACTGAACCCCAGTTTCCATTTCAGGGGAACCTCTCAGAGGGGTCTGTCCTCTTCAACGAGTTATGTCATTTCTATCATCCACATCTGCGCGAAAGCAAACAAAGTTTTCCCTGGGAAGTGTCGCCCTCGGCCGCTAGAACTGCAACCGCAGCCCGAACTGCACCACGCGAGGCCCGCCGCCGCCCAGCCCCGGATTGCCCTGCGCCACGTCCGGCGTCTGCGTAATCTGCCCGAACGAAGGCGACCCAAAAGATCCTTGGGGAAGAGCAAAGTTGGGATGGTTGAAGAGATTGAAGAACTCGGCCCGGAATTGCAGCTCCATTGGTTCCCGGATCGGGAAATTCTTGGTCGTGGAAAAATCCAGATTGCGGAAGCCGGGGCCATAGATCGCGTTGCGCCCCAGATCGCCAAACGTATTGTTTGCAGGCTGGCTGAACGCAGCTGGATTCAGATAGCCGCTCGACGGCGACCAATTGGAGAAAATGGGATTTACGCCTGCGACCACGTTCGGACGCTGGTGAAAATTGAAAGTTCCACTCGTATCATTCGAGTTGACAATAGGAATGGGGCGTCCGGTCTGGACCGTGATGATGGTATTCAATTGCCAACCGGCTCCCAGCAGATGTGGCAAGTGCGACAGCGTTGGCACGCTATAGGTAACGGCCGAGGTCCAACGCTGACGCGTATCGAAAGTGGACGGGCCCTTTTCCGCGCGCAGATTGTCCGAATTTTGGGGAAAGGCGGCACTGGCAAAGTTGAAATCAATTCCGTCGGAAGCTCCATCGAGAGACTTCCCTACGGTATAGGTGGAGAATCCGGTAAATCCGTGGAACTGGGCCATGCGCACGGTGGTTTGCAGCGCGTGGTAAGTGGAATTCGCGCCGCCGGAGAAGACGTCGATCGCCGCCCACTGAGTATTTGTTAAGTCCTGGTTCTTATCGTACAAGCGGGTCAGTTTGGTGCCCTTTGTTCCGACATAACCGACCTCGAACGCGAGAGCAGGCCCAAGTTCTTGCTGCACATTTAGGTTCCAGCTCTGAACATAGGGAGTGCGGAGATTTAGATCGGTAATGAAGATGGACTGCAAATTGATTGTAGGCGTGAAGACAGCGCCTGCCGCCGCGCCATTCGTCCAAGCCGTCTGGTTGAAGTCCATGCCACCGACAAAGAAAGGACTCCCCGCCAGAGAGGACACCGGATTGGTGGCAATGCCCGCCGAATTGGTGAAGTTGGCGATTAGATTATTTTGCGGTGTGTAGTCGTAGTAGATCCCATACGCCGCGCGCACTACCGTACTGCGGCGCGGACTCCACGAAATCCCGAGTCGCGGTGCGAAATTGTTGAGGTCCCGGTTGTACACGTGCGGCAGTGTCGGAGAGCCGACTTGCACGAGGTTGCCGGCGGAATCAAAGTTCGATAGCAGATTGTGTTTCTCTCCAAGGGGACCGAAATACTCCCAACGCAAACCAGCAGTCACCGTCAAATTGCGGCGAACGCGCCACTCATCCTGGCCGAAGAAACCCAGGTTGTTGTTGAAAGTGAAGCGGTGCGTATTTCCCTGATTGGCGAATGTGTTTGAAAAGGAAAAGACGTCGCCCAGGTAGTAGCCCACCAGGGTATCGACAAAAATATTGGGATCAATGCCCGGGTTGAAGACCACCACTAAACCTCGCCCTAAATTGTCGTTAAAGCTCTGCACGTCATAGCGATGATATTCGCCCCCAAACTTAAATGTGTGCTTTCCGCGAATCCAGGTGTAGTTGTCGAGAATTTGAAATGTCTCGCTGGTACGGCCGCGAGGCAAGCTGAAGGCCGTCGCGCCCAAGTTGTCGAACGTGCCGCCGTTAAAGTCGATCTCCGGCAAACCAGGCAGCCCGGTCCCAAAATTGATTCCAAAGGTGGATGGATTAATAAAGTTCGGATTTCCGGGCGTTGCATCGGCGGAATTGAAGCTGGTAGTGAATCGCGTGTAACCGAACCGTATTTCGTTGTACTTTTGCGGCGAAAACGTAGTCAGCCAACTGGCGGATACCACTTGCACCTGAGTGGGCGAGAGTTGTTCAAAGGTCGAAATGCGCGAACCGCCCCCGTCACTCGCGGACCCCAGCGGGAAAGCTTGGTCGCTTTTCCCAAACGCATAGCGGCCTGTGATGGTGTTGTTTTTCGAGAGATTGAAATCCACTTTGGCGATCAGATTATTGCCATTGTTTGAGTCGCGAACGGTGTAAGGAAGCGTGTGGTTCGCCTGATCCGTCGTTGTCGGCATGAAGCTGAGGATTTTATCGAGGGGAGCAATATTCAGCGTGGGGTCGGCCGCCAACGCCTCCGTACGGGCGGTAGCAATGTCCTGTTTGGTTGGGACGAATAGATTGAAATCCGAGCCAACGACTTCGCGCTGTCCTTCGTAGGCGACGAAAAAGAAGGCGCGGTCCTTGATGATTGGCCCACCAACCGAACCGCCGAAATTATTGTTATTGAAATGCGATTGGGGGTTGGGCGTGCCGTCCTGCTGCAGCTTTGTATTGAAATAGTTGCGCGCGTCGAAAGCGGAGTTTCTATTGTACTCATAGAGTGAGCCGTGCAAGCGGTTGGTGCCCGACCGGGTGACAATGTTAACCACTGCGCCCGAATTGCGCCCGTACTCGGAGCCGAACTGCGACTGGATGCTGAACTCCTGAATCGCATCCAGCGGCAACAGTGTCGCCGGTGCGCCCGTGATGCCCACCTGGTTCAAAGCCGAATTATTGAAGAAGGGATCGTTGTTATCCGTGCCGTCAAGATTGTAATTATTCGACCGGTCGCGGTTCCCGTTAATATTGAACTGCCCAAATCCTTTTTCGCTGCCGGCCACCCCGGAGCCTTCCACCGTAACACCTGGAGTCAGCGCAACGAGCTTCCCGAAATCGCGCCCATTCAGCGGCAACTCCTGCACCAGTTGCCGGTCCACTACCTGCGACAACGTTGTGCTCGAAGTCTCCACCAGCGGCACGGTTTCGACCACGGTCACCGTATCCTGGCGATCTTTCACCTGGCTCAGCGAGACGCCGATAATCGTTTCCGCCCCCACTTCCACCCGAACGCGCGAAACACGCGCCTCCTGCAGCCCCGGCGCCATCGCCGAAACCTCGTACTCGCCCGCGGGTAGTTCCAGGAAGCGATACTCGCCATCCGCGTCGGCCGTCACTTCGCGCGTTTCGCTGGTGCCCAGATTCCGCGCGATCACCTTCGCTCCGGCCACCCGCAGCCCGTGCGCGTCCGTAATTTCTCCGCGAATCCCTCCGCGGAAGGACTGCGCCGCCACATTCCCCAAATTGCCACTCAGTAGAAGGACGAATAAGAACACCAATCCCAGCCGCAACCCCAAGAAAGTAACGCCCCGTAAGTTCATGACCTGTTCCTTTTTTATTGGGATCCATCATTCTCTTGATGGAATCCATGCATGGGCGGAAAGCCCGTGCAGCCTGAATTGACCCGCGGTAAGTATCCTGACGGCAGAAGGATTCAGCCGGACTGACCCATGCGGCGACACCACCGCAAACCTGTACATCGCCTGCTTAGACGAACGCGCCAGTAAGCCGAAAGCAAAACCCCGCAACGCATCTGCCAATCTTCTCGCATCACTTCCCCCCGACCGACGCGCCCTTTTTCGGAATGAAAATGGTCGCCGGCGGCGTGATCTTGTTCACCGCGGAAAAGCTCCGTTCGTTCAGCGCCAGCCCGACTCTTCCGCGGGAATCGACGTAGAGCAGCGGATCGCCGACCGGCACTTCCATAAACGTCTTCGTGTAAGGCGCGGTGAACGGTTTCTTGTTCAATTGGACAGTAATCCGGTCGCCCAGCTTGTAGCCCAGATTCTTGAATTCCTCGCCGGTGATATCCGTGATCAGCGAGCCGAAGGGATCATCCAGCGCAATCACTTCGCCCTCGATGCCCTTGTCTGTCACCGTGGCGGTCTTTGGAGTTAACCGGACGAGTTGCGGCACTTCCGGTCCGATGAGCGTGTAATCCCAACCTGCGGCCAGATGCGCCCCAACCGGCGAAAAAATGTCCCGCCCGTGAAACGTGGAAGAAATGGCGTCGCCAATCATCCAGCTGGTATTCGTGATTTCCCGTGCGGAGTCGAGGCCATCCCGGTCGATCACCGCAGAAACCAGCCCGTTATCCGGCACCACAAAATATTGACCCTTCTTGGACTTCACCACCACCGCTTTGCGGTTGGTACCCACACCCGGATCGACCACCCCCACGAACACGGTCCCCGCAGGATAGTAAGGCGTCACTCCCGCCAGAAACCGTCCGCCTTCCTCAATTGAAAAGGGAGTCACCTGGTGCGAGATGTCCATGATCCGAATGTCGGGAGCGATTCCCAGCATGACGGCTTTGCAGATGGCCACCGCATCGTTGGCGGTGCCAAAGTCGGTCATAAAAACAACCATCGGACGCGCACCCGCTCGTTGCCCGGCCGTGCCCTGGCCCCTTGGCGCCGGTTCCGTTTTGGCACAAGCCACGAGCACCAACGAGAAGGCCAGCATCAAAAATGTATAGAATGCTCCGTAACGGCGAGACTTCATCAAAGGCATCTCCGCATTTGGAATACCGTAAAGGCCGGAAGATTCCGGACTGACTCATTCTGCTGGAGTTGGGAAGCCCGCGTCACCCCGACGTGGAACCAAAACACGCGCACACAAAATGCGCGACCCAGACTCACCCCGACACTCGAAATAGTATAAGGGATACTCCAAACGGCTGGCCAGCATTCCTTATAAGGTTCACACTTGGACCTCGTTCGCCCGTTTTCGGTCTCCGGGGTCTTTTCGCATGAGGCCGAAGCCCTCGCCCGAGCCGCCGAAAGGTGCCAATCGCGGGCAGGACAGCAACCTGTACCCTGTCCCAAGGGTCAGGTTTTTCCACAGGACAGTACCCGAACCCTAAGCGAAAATCCGGGCTTCATTGGGCTCCAGTTTAAGATATTTAGAATCTATGGATTACACCAATCCTGATCAGGGTATGGCCGTACTAGGAGATTCGTTTACACTCAATTTTGGTGCTACTGTACCATTTCCCTCTAGCCCCCCTTCCTGTCTAATGGGACAGGTAAGCAGATTGGACCCTTTGGTCAAGGTAAGTCATCCAACCTGCGTGGGTCGTTTCAAAGCCGTGATTCAGATTTCAGTGGGGTTCAAGGAAGAGGGGGCGGGTCAGGATGAGCAAACAGGACAAGGGTCGCAAATGGATTTGGTGGTTTCTGGGGACAATCGCCGCGATGCAACTTTACTTCGTGCGCGAACTGCTGGCGGCTTTCGCGATTTTCATTCTCGGTTTTGCCGCGATTGGGATTTGCATCGCAACGCTGTACTTTGCTCAGAAAGCCTGGGAAGCGGGGGTCGCGCAACTGGCGGCCAGCCGGAACCCAATGCTTCTGGCGGTGCGGCGCAGCGTTGCCTCGGTTGAAGATTTGGCGCGACGCCCGATTCGGCGTCCGCATTCGCAACCGGTTTCGTAACAAGTTTGCTTCTCCTGTTGTTGCTTGGGCACACAGATTCGGGATCCGCGGCTGAGCTTGGGCGGTTCCCAAATCTGTATTGTGAAGCAAAGGGCCGGCCGTCCTGAGAGAGCGGCTGGCCCTCTCCTTTTCTATCCGAATTCTTCGCATTTAACTCGCCGCAACGCCCGCCTTTTTTCTCGCCTCCAATTCTGTTATCGTTTCCGCTCCCTGGAGGACTGGATGAATCCCTTTTTCACGCGGCTCGCTCGTTTCGTGTTCGTTGCAACAGTTCTTTGCACGCCAATCGGTCACGCTCAGGAAAAGCCTGCCCCTGCCCCGAAAAAACTGGCGATTCGCGCCGGCCGCCTGATTGACGGCAAGAGCGACACGCCCATCGCCAACGCCCTCATCATTGTCGAAGGCGACAAAATTGTCAGCGTAACGCCCGGTGGAACTCCGCCGGCCGGCGTGGAACTGATCGATCTCTCGAAAGCCACCGTCCTGCCCGGCTTCGTCGATGCCCACACCCACGTGCTCCTGCAGGGCGACATCACTCAGGAAGACTACGACGCGCAACTCCTCAAGCAATCCATCCCCTATCGCGCGATTCTGGGAGCACGCAACGCGCAGATCGCCCTCGGCCACGGCTTCACCGCTATGCGCGACCTCGAAACCGAAGGCGCCATGTACGCCGACGTCGACGTGAAGCGCGCCATCAACAATGGCGAAGTCCCCGGCCCGCACATGCAGGTCTCCACGCGCGCAATGACTCCCACAGGAATGTACGGCCCCTACGGCTATTCCTGGGAAATCACCATTCCCCAGGGCGTGCAATATGTCGACGGAGTCGACGAAGCCCGCAAAGCCGTGCGCGAACAGATCCGCTACGGCGCGGACTGGATCAAGTATTACTCCGACCACGGCTATTTCTACGCCCCGGACGGCGTCGTGCTGCACAGCCACGTGAATTTCACCGACGAAGAAGCCAAAGCCATCGTGGACGAAACCCACCGCTTGGGCCACAAGGTAGCAGCTCACGCCATCGGCAGCGATGGCATCGCCGCCGCTCTGAAAGCGGGCGTGGACTCGATCGAGCACGGCGACGGCCTGACCGAACCGGAAATGGAAGAGATGGCCCGCCGCGGCATCTACTGGGTGCCGACGATCATGGTCGGCGCTTACGTCGCTCCGGGCCGGGCAGGGAATTGGACGAAAATGGTCGACACGGAAAAGGCCGCGTTTCAACTCGCGCTAAAAAAGGGCGTGAAGATCGTACTCGGCACCGACGCCGGCGGCTTCGACTGGCGCGAACTCAATCAGGCCATTGAATTCGACTATTACGTGAAATACGGCATGACCCCCATGCAGGCGATCCACACCGCCACCACCACCGCCGCCGAACTATTGGGCTGGTCCGACAAAATGGGCACCATCGAAAAAGGCAAGTGGGCCGACCTCGTCGCCGTCTCCGGTGACCCCCTCAAAGACATCACCGAACTCCAGCGCGTAAAATTCGTAATGAAATCCGGTTCGGTCTTCAAGAATGAACTCCGCTGAGAAATACTCTCGGAAGCTGCAGCAGTTACTCAGGAGCGCAGACTATGCTTCTTGTGCTCCTGCGAACCTCTTGTTCCCATTCTGAATTCCCAATCGTAGCAATTACCCAGTCTTTGCAATCGTGTTCGTAGCTTTCTGTGGCAAACGCCGAATGGACGAAGAACCAAAGAGCTTCTTTAAATGATTCCCTGGAATGCCATGCCGTCATGACAGTCCCATCGAAGATTTCTGGGGGCGCATTAGTTTCCAACTCTCTCCCCACAATGGCTTCGTCAAAAATGTCATGAACGCGCTCACAGTCCGGTCCCCAAGCACATAAGTACACTAGACCACTCGCAAGAAGTTGAGTCGCAACATCGGAAATAGGCGACACGTCTGCTCCGCGAGCGTCCATCGCAAGGAGCAACCCAAAGTATTTTGAGGCGGATCCAAGTTGGCTCGACAGGTCAGAGATTGAGCTACAAGCGGTCAGGTAAATCGTCTTTGCTGGCTTATCCGTCAAGACTTGGCTTATCGCCCCGTCCCAAAGCATCTCCATCTTTATCTCCAGTCATTCTTCGGATGGAACGACTCAGAAAAACGCGGCGCCGCCATCCACGTTGATCGATTGGCCGACCACGGCGCTCGACATATCCGAACACAGGAACAGCGCGGCTTGTCCGATTTCCATCGCCGTTTGTCCGCGGCCCTGCAGAATCGAATTCAGGAATCCCTTCAGCTGGTCCTCCGCGCTTACGTTTAACTTCTTCGCCAGCGTATTGCCCAGCTCCTTGCTCATAACCGTTTCCGTCACAGGCCCGGGGCAGATTGCGTTCACGCGAACGCCGTTGCGAGCCGCCTCCGCCGCCATGTAGCGCGTCAGCCCCAGGAGTCCGGCCTTTGCCGCTGCATAAGCCGATCCCCATGAAAACGCTGCCTTCGCCGACAAGCTGGAAATATTCAGGATCACGCCGGATTTCCGCGCATACATTCCCGGCAGCGCCAGCTTGCTAAGTACAAACGCCGCCCGGAGATGCACATTGATCACCTTTTCAAATTCCTCCAGCGGATACTCTTCCACCGGCACCACGGGCCCGTAGTGCCCCGCGTTGTTCACCAGAATGTCCACGCGGCCGAACTCTTTCTCCGCCGCTACAAACATCCGCTCGCAATCCGCCACCTGCGTCAGATCGGCGGCCGCAAATCCCGCTTTGCCGCCGTCCGCCGCAATCTCTTTCGCAACCGATGCAATCTCCTTTTCCGTTCGCGCCGTCAGAAAAATCGCCGCGCCCTCTTTTGCAAACAGCTTCGCCATCGCGCGCCCGATACCGCGCCCCGATCCCGTGACCAACGCAACCTTATTTTCGAGCAACATCAGAGCCCCGCGCCTGCGCAAGTTTTGGTTTTCACGGCACGCAGAAAGTCGGACGGGCCGGGCTCCTTCCCCGTTGAGTTGGGGAGAATGTCCCAGGCCGTGAAGGTCACAATCAGACCCTCCTTTGGAAACACCTGCAGGTTCTGCCCGCCGAATCCGCGGCACATCCAAACGTACTCCGACGAATCCGGCAGTTTGGACAACCACCACTTGAAACCATACATAAACCGCGCCTCGTCGGTTTGAAAGTAGGGTGTCAGCGATTCTTTCACCCATTCACTGGAGACGATACGCTGGCCATCCCACACGCCATCCTGCAGATACAAGTAACCGATCTTTGCCAGGTCGCTGCCGTTCAGATACAAGCCGCCTTCGGTGTCCACCACTCCCAGATACGTGCGCTTCCATTCATGCCGGATCCCCAGCGGCGCGAACAGATATTTCTGGCCGTAGTCGTCGATGTCCTGACCGGTTTCTTTCTGAAAGATATAGGCGAGGAGTTCCGTTGCGCCGCTGCTGTAGTTCCAGACCTTGCCGGGCTCGGCGGCCATGGGCTTGTCGATCACGTACTGCACCCAGTCGTCCGTGGCTTCCATCAAGCTGGAATCGCTGCGAGGGTCGTCGTATGGCACGTCTTCCTCATGCCATTCCAGTCCTGGGGTCATGGTTAGCACATCGCGCAGGGTAATGCGGCGCTTGCGGTCGTCCACATTTTTCACTTTGGAGATGTCGAAGTATTTCAGAATCGGCGTATCCAGTCCGGCCTTGAAGTCGCCCCGTTGCATGGCCGCGCCGATGATGATCGAAGTGACTGTTTTGCTGACCGATTGCATCGTGTGCAGATCCGTGCCGTGATAGTAGGGGTGCCAGTAAGCATCAAAGTAGTTGTACCGCCCCATAAGGCGAGCGTTCAGCGGCCCGCGTTCCCCGGCTTCCTTCCCATAGATCTTTGCGTAGTCATGCGGGTAAGTGCGTTCGAAAACTTTCTTGCCACAGCGGAAGACCGAAAAGCTGTCCATCATCTGCGAATATTTTCCCGAGGCCATGTCCTTGTCCAGCCGAAGCAGAACCTGCTCATCCAGCCCAACGCTCCCCGGCGTCGCGGCGGCCCAACCTTTTGTTGGCCATAAAGTGCCCATACCCGGCACAGTTGACCGCTCCCCGGCCAGCATCACCACCAACGGAGCCAGCAAAACGCATCCCACCAACGCCGCAAACCCGCTCTGCTTGTTCATTCCGTCTCCCGAACCTCGTCCCTCCACGCAACTTGTGAGGATTCTCCGCCGTCCGCCTTCGGTGCATGACCTTAGGTCGCGCAATCGATTGATGTCAAGCGGCTCCAATCATCCATTCTTTGATTTGGTGCGAATGCCCTCTTCTACGGTAAAATTGTAGGGTTATGATCTCTGTCGAAAACGTCACCATGCGCTTCGGCGCCCGCGTCCTCTTTGAGGACGTCACCACCACTTTCATGGCGGGCCGCCGCTACGCCATTTCCGGCCCCAATGGCGCCGGCAAATCCACCTTTATGAAGATCCTGACCGGCGAGCAGGATGCGACCCACGGCACCATCACGCGTCCCAAGAAAATCGGCATCCTGCGCCAGGACCAGTTCGCCTTCGACAAATTCCGCATCATTGACACGGTCATCATGGGCAACGCCACTCTCTGGAAAGCCTTCCAGGAACGCGAAGCCCTCTACGCCAAGCCGCACGATGAGCTCACCGACGCCGATGGCATGCGCCTCGGCGAACTCGAAGGCATCGTCGGAGAAGAAAACGGCTACACCGCCGAAGCCGACGCGGGCGTGCTCCTCGACGGCCTCGGCATCGAAGCCGATCTTCACGAGCGGAAAATGGGCGAACTACAGGGCGGCCAGAAAGTCCGCGTGCTCCTAGCGCAAGCCCTTTTCGGCAATCCCTCCGCGCTGCTGCTCGACGAGCCGACCAACAACCTCGACCTCGATTCCGTCCACTGGCTGAAGGAATATCTCCTCGAATATCATGGCGTGCTGATCGTGATTTCGCACGACCGCCACTTCCTCAACAGCGTCTGCACCCACACCGCCGACATCGACTATCAAACCATCATCATGTACCCCGGCGGGTACGACGACATGGTCATGGCCAAGACGCAGATCCGCTCGCGCATGGAAGCAGAAAACGCCGTCCGCGAAAAGAAAATCTCCCAGCTCAACGATTTCATCGCCCGCTTTTCCGCCGGCACGCGCTCCGCGCAAGCCACCTCGCGCAAAAAGGAAGTCGAGCGCCTGCAGGTTTCCGAACTGGCCCGTTCCAACATCCAGCGCCCGTACATTCGCTTCCAGTTCGATGTGCCCTCAGGCCGCGCCCCGCTCGAGATCAAGCATCTGACGAAGTCCTACGACCACTTGAAGGTGATCCCGAATTTTTCCGCCAACGTCACCCGCGGCGAAAAGATCGCTCTCACTGGCCGCAACGGCGCAGGCAAGACCACCATGCTGAAGTCCATCATCCGCAACGCCGGCCAGTTCATCGGCGATGCCGAGCACAAATTCAAGATCGACTCCGGCAACGTGATCTGGGGCCACGAAGTCACTGTCGGCTATTTCCCTCAGGACTTCGGATACACCATCGACAAATCCAAGGGGATCAACGCGCTCGACTGGCTCTGGCAATTCAAGCCCCAGGCCCCGCAAGAGGAAATTCGCGCCGCCCTCGGCCAAATGCTCTTCAGCGGAGAAGACGCGCTGAAGCCCACTTCCGGCCTCTCCGGGGGAGAATGCGCGCGCCTCATCTTTTGCAAGCTGATGATCCAGAAGCCCAATTTCCTGGTGCTCGACGAGCCCACCAACAACCTCGACCTCGAATCCAACAATGCGCTCAACATCGCCCTGCAAAAGTACGAAGGCACGGTCCTGCTCGTCACCCATGACGAAGACGTCCTCGACGAAGTCGCCACCCGCGTCTGGCATTTCCAGGGCGGCAAAATCGAAGACTTCAAGGGCACCTACGAAGACTTCCAGAGCCGTGCGCAAAAGCCCGCAGCCGAACTAGCCAAAGGCCGCAAGTGACGTCCGAATTTTAGGACTTGCAACGTTTCAAGAAAAGGAAAACCGGGAGCGCCGTTGACAGGCCTCCCGGTTTTTATTACACCCGCATCGTGTTTGCTACTTCGTCTTCAATCCCTTCAATAGATGCTTCACCGCTTCCTCCGCCTGATACGGCGTAATCGTCTGCTTGTTGTTCAGCTCTTTCTGGCTGATCGCGCGATACGCCAGCTTTTTCGGCTCGCGCAACGCCACGTCGATCACAAACGTCCCCTCGTGATAGCGCACATTCTGGTACGCCACTTCCGGCGGTCCCCAGCCCCATCCGGACCAGCATCCATAAGGCCCGCAAGCCACGCCAGGGTAGCCCGGATACACGCGTCCCACCGTCGCACTCTCCGTCTTCACCGCCACGTGATAATCCACCCAGGAATCGGCAATCTTGGGATCCGTCACCTGCGTCAATCCCTTCGACTGCAGATTCTTCGCGATCGCGGCCTTCAAAGTGTCACGGTTTGCCTCGGTGTTCCAGTCGCGGTTGCTCTCGAGGCGCTGCCGAGGCGCGGGTTGGGCTTGCGGCTCCGGCGAAATCACATCGCGCGAAACCACGGATCTGCCGCCCTCTGCGGCCCGCTTTCCGCTTTCCGGCTCATTCACCGGCCGCCACGCCCACGTCATGCCTTTCGCAACGCGAATGTCCGGGTCGCGAAGGATCTCCACATTGTCATCGCACCCGGAAAGAAAAAGACCGCCAGCCACTAGTCCGGCCATCAGAACTGCGCTCGCCGCTCGTTTGCCTAAGTCCACGGAACGTACCTCCACATTCCATCTAACACGCCTTCCAGCAAAAAGTTGGATGCGCCCCGGCCCGTTTTTAGTGGTTTCTTGCGGGGCTCGCTCTAAACCGTCCGAAGCCTGCTCACGAAGGCAGGCCCCAATCCGCGGGCGGAAACGTCACCGGCCAGAACTTTGGCGCCGGCCGGTCGAACTCAAACGCGATGTGAAAGTGCTCCATGCCCGTTTCGTCCACCCGCACCACCCGGCAACTCATCTCCGACCCCGTAGCCGGATTCGCAAGCAGAAACGACTGCCCCACGTGCAAATGCTCCTTCAATTCCATCAGCCCGCCGTGCGCATTCACCACCAGGGTTTTCGCTCCCACTCGAATCTGCTGGTGCTCCTCGTTTTCCGCCAAAACGTGCACCGGCATGTTTAGCATCACACGTTCGCTCCGCCGCCGGTTTTGGGCTGTCTGGCTCTCTGCCATAAGGATTCTCTTACCCCCATTCTACGTACTTCAGCGGCGGCCGGACTGTCCCAAAAGACAGGTTTTTGCCACTTTTTCCGCAACGGGTACACCAACCGATGCACAGAAAACGCGACTTTGATATGATGGAATCTTGAACTTTCAGTAGTTTAGGAGCCAGATGGCCATCCAGACCGAAACCAAAACTCTGCTCCGTGTGCGTCCCCGCGGGTTCTGCGCCGGGGTCGTTCGCGCAGTCGACATCGTCGAACTCGCGCTCGAAGCCTACGGCGCCCCGGTTTACGTCCACCACGAAATCGTCCACAACACGTACGTCGTGGAACAGCTCCGCCGCCGCGGCGCCATCTTCGTTGAAACCATCGAAGAAGTCCCGTCCAATTCCGTGCTGGTCTTCAGCGCCCACGGCGTTCCTCCAACCGTTCGCCAGGAAGCCAAGGATCGCTCGCTTCGCGTGATTGATGCCACCTGCCCGCTTGTCACCAAGGTGCATCTCGAAGCCCTCAAGTTCGCCCGCGAAAAACGCACTATCATTCTCATCGGCCACAAGGATCACCAGGAAATCGTCGGCACCTCCGGCGAAGCTCCCGACCGCACGCTGGTCGTGGATTCCATCGCCGCCGTCGACGCGCTCCACGTCGAAGATCCCGAACGGCTCGCCTTTCTCACGCAGACCACGCTCAGCCTCTATGACACCCAGGAAATCGTGGCCCGCCTCCGCCAGCGTTTCCCCAAAATTATCGGCCCCGCCAGCGACGACATCTGCTACGCCACGCAAAACCGCCAGGAAGCAGTCGAACAAGTCGCCAAGGACGTGGACCTCATCCTCGTCGTCGGCTCGCAGAACAGTTCCAACTCCAATCGCCTGGTGGAACTCGCCCAGCGCCTGAATCGCAAAGCCAGGCTCATCGATTCCGCCAACGACATCGATCCCAAGTGGCTCGAAGGCGTCACCCGCATCGGCCTAACCGCCGGTGCGTCCGCTCCCGAAGTTCTGGTCGAGCAGGTCAGCGAACGCCTCGCCAATTTCGGTTTTACGGACCAGCGCGATCTCGACCTGATCCGCGAGGACGTGCGTTTCACACTTCCTCCGGAACTACAATCGATCGCGCCCGCGCCGCGCCGCTAACTGGCTCAGCGTGCGTCCAATGCACTTTGCTTAGCTTTGCCGGGCAGGGAACTATCCCGGCGCAATCCGCCGGCGCCCGGCAGTTCCGCTGTAGCGGCCACTTTCAAGTGGCCAGGCGATTCTCCGCAAGACCAGGACAAGGAGCGTACCTTGGCGGTTAAGATCGTTCGTCAGCCGAACAAGCTTGCCATCATCGGAGCACCTTCCAGCGCCGCCGCTTTTCTTCCCGGCAGCGAAAAAGCCCCCGCCGCCCTCCGCGCCGCCGGCATCGTCGAACGCCTGCAATCCATCGGCTACGAAGTCACCGACCTCGGCGATTGCGCCCCCCACCTGTTTGCCGACGACGAAGAACACAAGCGCGCCCGCAACATCCCCGAAATCGTCGCCTCGCTCAATGACCTCAAACCCCGCGCGGAAATCGGCCTCAAGGCCGGCGCGCTTGTGCTGGTCCTCGGCGGCGACTGCACGCAGATCATCGCGCTCCTCACCGGCGCCCGCCGCTACTACAAGCACATCAATTTATTGTGGTTCGATCGCGACGCCGACCTGAACACCCCCGCCAGCACGCCGTCGGGCCGCCTCGATGGCATGGTCCTCGCCAGCATCATCGGCAGAGGCTCCCCCGAACTCGTGCGTTTCTGGGGAGAGCCGCCGCTGGTCCGCGAACCCGACGCGCTCATCTACGGCCTCCAGCGCGTCGATCAACCCGAAGTTGATTTTCTCACTCGCTCCCCGCTCCGCCACGTCTATGCCGCGGACATCCGTCTGCAAGGCGCCGAAAAATCCGCACACGATGCCGCAACGCATCTCCATGCGGACACGCGCGAATTCATGCTTCACGTGGATCTGGACGTCATCGCTCAGGAAGAGTTTCCGGCCGTGAACGTGCCGGACTCCGGTGGCCTTTCCTATGGCGAAGTTCGCAGCTCGTTTGTGGAATTTGTGAAGCAGAAGAATCTGCTGGGCCTGGATATCGCTCAGTACAATCCGGACAAGGATCCCGACGGCTCAGCCGCCAGGAAAGTGGTGGATCTGCTCGCCGATGCGCTTGCCGCGCGCCTCGAATCCCTCGCCGCGCCCGCTCCACCTGCGGCAACGCCGGCCACCGAAGATACTCCTTCAGCCACCGCCTGAATCAAGCCGGCAGTTCTCTTCGCGGAGAAATGAACACCGAACTCAGCGGCTCGCTTTCCGCGAATCCGATCGTGAATTGGCAAAGGATGCAGGTCTTCCCGTGTTGCTCCAGCCGGTGATATGCCGTAGCGTAGTCCGCCTGCAACTTTTGCAGTTCGTCGCCGATGCTCTTTCCCTGCAGCCCAAAGCGCGACGCTTCCTCGCTGCGCTCTCTCCAGTTGACCAGGGCCCTTTGCGACTCTTTCAACAATTTCTCGTAGTCCGAACAGATGGCGGTGTCAATCGTAAGCTCTTCCATGATTTCACCCTCGCCTTCTCTGGTAGTTTCCCAGTTCGTTCTGCCGTCTTCTATCTGCTGAAGGTGGAATGCATGTAAGCGGCCAATCGCCTAAGTCCCGCTATCTGATGCAACTGCCAACAATACGCGTGATTGTTCGATCGCGTCCCAGTACCCAAGAAAGTTTTACATCCTTCCCAATTCTGTAATTCTTACCCAGTCTCCCGGGAACGCTAACTCTGCTCAATCCCGCGAATTTTGCGGGATGGTTCTCCCAAATAGCGCTGCGGCGGACGACCGGGTGCCCCACGTGCCGGTTTTGCACGTGGGCTCTTCGCAGATGCGGGGCCTACCACTCGCGCCGTTTGCGGCATGAACTGTGGGTCCGCTCTCGTTTATTTTCATGCTTTCTTATACGCAGTCGTAATCCGCACCCGAATCAGCCAGTAAATCATAACGATCAATATCAGAATCATCGGCCAATTAAGCACCTGGCTCCCGCGAATCGCCGCGGGGAAATGTTGCTGCTTTCCCAGGAAAAAAGAGAACGCGGCAATCAGAAACGCCACACACATTCGCCACACATGCCGCGCGATCCGTGGTGCCCCGGAAAGCCCTCCGTGAACGAGCATTCGCACATCGAAGGTGGCAGACCATAAGCTCAGCGCCCCGAAAACAAGGAATGGCGCCGCGGGATATCCTTCCTTCAAACCCGTCGCGCTGTGCGCGGCCTCCCACCCATAAAGAATGCCGCCCCCTCCCGCCGCCAGCAGCAGGCCAAATTCCGTGATACCCGTCTCTCCCTCTTTGCGCAGCACCGTCAACCAGCCCGTTGCCACCAAGTAAAACGTCACCACGCCCCCGAAAACATTCCCCATGTTCGGCTTGAGAAATGCCGCGATGAACGCACCGCTCGCGGACATAATCAGCATGGATATGAAAAATACGTCCCCTGCCGCTCGATGCGGGCGCGAACCCTTGCGGAAAATCAGCGCCGCCGTGCCGGAAAGCAATCCGATAATCGCGCCGCAAATATGAAGAGTGAGAAAGGCTGAATATCCCACGTTACTTCTCCTCGTCCAATACCCAATCAACGGCCCTGAATCAGGGCGAGTTCAGCTTCTGCAGCATCGCCACCGCATTCCGGTTCTTCGGGTTCACCTGCAGCGACTTCTGATAGTTCGCGATGGCTAGCGCCTTCTCGCCGTCATCCATATAGCCCTCCGCCAAGCTGTCGTAGGTGTTGCCTGATTTCGGAAAGGCCTCCACGTTAATCTGGAAAATACGGATGGCTTCTTTGAATTTATTCGCGCGAATCAGCTGGTAGCCCAGATTGTTCAGTTCGTTCTCGTCGAAGTTGTAGGTCCCGGGCGCCGCAGCTTTTAGGTCGCTGTATTGTTTCGCGGCCGCGTCGATCCCGCTGGACGCGATGGTTACCGAAAGAGTTTGCGCAATCGACTTTCGGGGATCCATGCCCGCTTTGACGTTCGGCACCCACGATCCCACGGCGACGATAGCAATCCCCGCCCCCATCGCGAGCGTCAGCACAAACAGAACTCCAGCCGTAGCCATGCGCCGCAGGGCGCCCGGACGGTCCTGCGCCCACAGATACAATTCAAGGACGCCAAGGGGCAGAAGATACTGAGCGAATGACCAGAAGGTGACTAGAGGGCCGCTGAACGTCGCCGAATCGAAACCGATCGGGCCAAGCAGAACTAGTGTCAAGGCGAATCCCAGCCGGATGAACCAGGAGGCGCTCGCTACCAGGAACAGGCGGAGAGCCCAGCGGCGATGAATGGTGAAATTCCGTGCAATCGCAAAACGCAGCGCCATCACCGCGCAAAAGATGATCAGCACGGCGCCAAGCACGGAAACCACATGTTGCGTCGTGTCGCCAATTAGCCTTCTGACCCACACTGTCAAATAAATGCCGGTAATCGCCTGCGTGAAAGCGGCCAGCACAAAGAGGCGTCCGTTCCAGCGATGAAAAACCGGAAAGCGGTTCCGGATGCCGGGAATCAGCTGCAGCGCTCCGGCAATACTGATCACAGTGGCAAACAAAATGTGCCCAACCAGCGCGGCGTTGCTCATCGTTGCGCCGGTTTCGTACCCGTGCGCAAGGATTTTATTCCACGCCTGGATATTCCCCCGCAGAGCCGTAAGTCCATAAAAGGCCGCCACAGAAAACGCGAACGCAAATTGCCCCAAGAGTGCCACCACGAACCAGAATCGCGCCGCGGCTCTCAGCGACTTGTCTGCAACGGAACCCAACTCCAACCGTGTTGTCCATACTGCCGTACTCATGTTCGTACCTCCTTGCGCGGAAAGGACATCCACTTCCCCGGGAAAATCAGATTGGTTCGCGCTGCCGCCGCAGCCGCACTGCCGCGGCAAGAAATGCTGCGGCGAACACCAGCCCGATCCACAGCCCCGGGCTGCTCAGGAATCTTCCCGGAGTGATTTGCGACAATGGAATAAAATGCGCGTCGACCGGCGCGCCACTCGGCGTCCGGAAGGAAAAAGCGTTCGCCGCGCCGCCCGTCACCAGATAGCCCAGCAAATGGGCGAAATGCATCGTCTTGAACAAAACCTTCTCAATGAAGTAGATCGCCAGCGGCGGCAACACCGCCCAGAGAAATGCCGTGCGCCGCGCCCAGCCGGAAATCAGCAGCAGCCACGCAAAGAGCGGAGCCTGCCCCAGCGCCAGCACGATCACGCCGTAGACAAGCACCACCTCCATCTGCACGAGCGGCAACTGCGTCCATAGCGTCATAGGATTGATGCCGCTTAGGATCAATACTCCGGTGCTGATCAGCAGCATGATCAGGTGCGTCGCAACGGTTATCCCAATCACAAGCACCGGCAGCACCACCAGCGGAATGCTCGCCTTCGAAAGCACGGTTGTGACGTCGGAGACCGGCAACGACTTCCAGAACAGGATGCTTCGATCGCGCCGCTCGCCGTAAAGCGCATCGAGCGAGTAGAACACCCCGACGAGAAACGCTGTCATCAGGAGCAGCCATCCAGTGTGGCCGTACGGCATGACCTCCATCAGGAACTGCTCCCCCGCGTCCATCCCAGAATGTGCATGCATAGAGTGCGGCAGCCAAAACAAGCCGATAAAAAAGCCGAGCATCGCCACGCCGGCCGCCGCCAGTGGCGCAATATAAATGGATCGGTTCTCCCACAATTCGCGCCGCACCGACCAGTAGAACGGCTGGGTCGCGGGCATTTCCGCGGGCGTGCTCGCCTGCGTTTCGAGCGAAGAGCCGGGGACCGCGTTTGATGGAGTACTCATTGAGCTGCTCCTTGGGCCGCGCTGCTTTGATTGCCCATCACCGCAACAAACAGGTCCGCGATGCTCGGTGTGCGCACGTCGCCAAGCGCCGCGAGTTGCTGGCGTTCCACGCCATCGAAAAGCAGGATGCTCCGGCCAATTGCCTGCCGCTCGTGAATCGGCTTCAGCGCCCGCGCCGCGGCAATTCGCTCGGGATGTACCATCACTTCCTGGTAGCGCCGCTCGAACTCTTCCATGCTGCAATTCAGCACGATGCGGCCCCGGTTGATGAACATCAGGTCGGTCAGCACGTCCTGGATCTCTTCCACCTGGTGCGTGGTCACCACAATCGTGCGGCTGCGATCGAAGTAATCATTCAGCAGCGAATCGTAGAACTGCTTGCGATAAAGAATGTCCAGGCCAAGCGTCGGCTCGTCCAGCACCAGCAGCCTCGCGTCAATCGCCATCACCAGCGCCAGATGCAGTTGCGCCACCATGCCCTTCGACAATTCCCTCACCTTGCTGGTGCGCTTGATGGTGGTCTTCGATAGAAAACTTTCCGCCTTTGCCCGGTCGAATCTCGGATGCACGCCCGCCACGTAGTCCAGCGCCTGCGAAACCCGCATCCACCGCGGCAACACGGCTACGTCTGCGATGAAGCAGACATCGCGCATCAGCCGGTCGCGCTCCATCCATGGGTCGCGTCCCAGCACCCGCAGTTCTCCCTGATACGAAGTGAGGCCCAAAATCGCGTTCAGCGCGGTCGTCTTGCCCGCCCCGTTTGGGCCGATCAGTCCCAGGATGCGGCCCTCTTCGACGCGCAAATCCACGCCGTCCACCGCGACCGTTGTGCCGAAGGTTTTCCGGAGCCCGCGTGCTTCGATACATGCCATGGCTTAGCGCTCCTTCTTGTCTGAATCCGATAACGATTGGCCGTTGCTGCTGGCTTTCAGCAATTCTTCAGGTGTTAATCCCAGCCGCTGAATGGTTGCGTGAACGCGCGGCCATTCTTCCGACAGAAATCTCTGCCGCTCGCCGTGCAACAGCAGTTCGCGCGCTCCCGCGTTGACGAACATCCCGCGGCCTCTCCGGCTCTCCACCAGTTGCTCATCCACAAGTTCTTGATAGCCCTTCAGGACCGTCAGTGGATTCACTCGATACTCTGCGGCAACATTGCGCACGGATGGCAGCGGATCGCCTTCTTTCAGCACCCCATCAAGGATCATCGCCACCACGCGGTCGCGAAGTTGGCGGTAAATCGGCTGGCTGTCGTTCCACTCGCGTTCCATCATCTGTTCCTGAGAACCGTGATAAGTGAATCGCAAATGCTCGATGCAACCGCCCATTGCGCCGCTTCCCAGTCGCCTAGAAGAGCGTCGGTGAGAAGTTCAAAGATGCGAAAAACCATCATGGTGTATTAGTTAACTACAACACTAAATCAAATGCAAGTCTTTTTTTGTGATTTTCATAATAACGCCCCGCAATTTTGCTATCTCTTTCAAATACCGTTGTTTACCGCTTCTGCACACACCACCACTTACGCCAGCCCCGACCCCCGCTTCAAGTACCTTAGATCTGCCAGGTGCGTCAGATCCCACTTACGCAGAAACGGGGGTAGGGGGTATTGGTCCTGCAGTCTGGATCTCTTTCTCGCTCAGCAGGTCCGCTGCTCGTAACAACGGACAGGCAAAGATTCGTATGTACTCAATCAGAAAAATTGATAGGTGGATGTTCGCGTAAGCCCTCGGCGCACCTTAAGATAGAAAGGTTCGGCTCAGCCAGGAAACACCCTGGAACAGCCCGCGGTGGGAGAACCATGAAGTCGGCGTTGCAAGTCATGAAATTCGGAGGCACCTCGGTCGGCGACGCCGCGTGCATCGCGCGCGCCGCGCAAATCATCGCTGAAGGAGCACGCG
>Ga0210405_10000973_pt1 | contig 34856 bp, 34 predicted proteins | sample IncBWH11MmetaG_FD_155492 | JGI IMG/M metagenome (GOLD analysis project Ga0210405, IMG submission 155492) | Forest soil microbial communities from Barre Woods Harvard Forest LTER site, Petersham, Massachusetts, United States - Inc-BW-H-11-M | ecosystem: Environmental > Terrestrial > Soil >... | reverse complement strand
CGTCCTTCGCGCCGGCATCAGCTACAAGTTCGATCAGTATCCATTCATGGGCGGTGCAGCCGGCTCATCAAATCCGGCCCTGGTGTACAAGGCAGCCCCGCCTGCGACGCTGCCCTGGTCATGGAGTGGCGTCTATTTTGGGGCTCATGCCGGTTACGGCTGGGCGCGCGATCCCTTCGATAATCTCATGGTGAATTTTGTTCCCTTGTCCGGTATCGACTCGCGCGGCTTTGTCGGCGGCTTCCAGGCCGGCGCCAACTGGCAATCCGGTGCTTTCGTCGGCGGGCTCGAAATCGATCTGTCGGGCTCGGACATCAAGGGGTCAACGTCCAATTCGACGAGCGCCAACGGCGTTGTCGAGCAATCGTCGCAGACCGAAAAACTTGACTGGTTCGGCTCGGCGCGTGCCCGGGCCGGATATCTCGTTACGCCGAACGTCTTGCTCTATGCCACCGGCGGTCCCGGATGGGCGCGCATGGTCACCGACCAGGAAGGCGTCAGGACACTCGTCGGATTTCCGCCTCCCACGACGACGTCATCCGTCACTCCAACCTGGATGTTCGGATGGGTCGCGGGCGCCGGTGTAGAGGCGAGACTGTGGAATACCAACTGGCTCGCCCGGCTCGAATATCTGCATTACGACTTTGGCTCAGGCACCTCGACGCAGAACATTCCCGCAGGAGGCGGTCTCGTAACCACGACGACCTCAGGTCATCTGACCAACGACGTGGTGAGGGCCGGGCTTAGCTACAAATTCGACTGGCCTGGATTGGGCGGCCGCTATGCCTACAACGCCATGGCGGCCGTGCCCCCGGTTGCCCCGGTCTGGAACTGGAGCGGCTTCTATATCGGCGCGAATGGCGGTTATGGCTGGGGCCGCGATCCCTTCACCACGCTGGTCATGACGACTCGATCCGGCGCTCCCATCAACTTGTCCGGGGTGGATTCCCGCGGCTTCATCGGGGGCTTCCAGGCCGGCGCCAACTGGCAAACCGGGCCTGTCGTCAGCGGATTGGAAATCGATCTATCGGGCAGCGACATCAAGGGGACTTCGTCGATCTCGGGCCTCGACCGCTTCGGTGCTCCCTTCGCCAGGATGCAGACCGATAAGTTCGATCTGCTCAGCTCGGGACGGGCCCGCCTTGGATATCTGGTTTGGCCGAATACCCTGCTTTATGGCACGGGCGGCCTGGCCTGGACGCGGTTGAGCCAGACCACGACCGACGTGAACTCCGACGGGACGACAATCGAAACAACGCCGAGCTGGCGATTTGGATGGGCCGCGGGCGCTGGTGGTGAAACGAGACTTTGGAACACCAATTGGCTCGCCCGCGTCGAATACCTGCATTACGATTTCGGAAATTCCGGCGGATCAATCGGGGGGATCACAAACGGGGTAGTGACCTTCGACACCGCCAATTCGATTTCGCACCGTCTGACGGCCGATGTTGTCCGTGCCGGCGTCAATTACAAGTTCAACTGAGATCCCGAAGTCGAGGCGAAACGCGCAATTCGCTAGCTGTGAAACTTCAGCCCGTCGACGATCTTGTCGATCACTTTGCGCTCGCCGCGCATGGCCAGCCCCACCAGATTGAGCTCGGCGCGGATCACCGCCCTTACCGCTTCGCGGTTGGCGGCATCATGCGTGGTTTTGAACATATCCTCGGTATAGACCGCAGGCGTCACGTTTCGCGTCAGCGCCCGCTCCAGCGCGCGGGTCAGCGCCGCACGATCGGCGCCGTAGATCAGGATCGGCTGACCGATCAACGACATGTAACGCGTACCTGAACCGTCAGAATAGGGTTCGCCGATGCATTCGGGAAACGCGGCGGCGATGCCGCTACTCAGAAATGCCGCGACGTTGAGCTTCTGCCACGCTTCGAGGTCGGTCCGGATCAGGACGGCGATCTTGGTATCGAATTGCATGATGGCTCCCGTGAGACGGCATTATTCCAGGATGATCCGAAGGAGCAGACCCGAAATCTTGAAATCATCATATCGGGATTCCGGGTTCGCGCGAGTGCGCGCCTGCCGGAAGATGGAAGGAGCTATCCCTTGGCGTCGCAGGCCCAGGCGCGGATCACGCATTCCTTGCCGCCGAACTCATAGCATTTGCGCGTGGCGGCGTTAAGCGAGCTCGATATTCGCGGCTTGACCGCGTAGCCATGGGGGCCGCAGGGATTGGTCATGTCGACCGCGAACGCCGCGCAGGCGCGCTTCATGGTCACCGTGGTGGCGCAGTCGCCCTTGCATTGCTTGCGCGCCGCGGCGAGCGCATCAGCCTCGCCAGCATAATCGAAGGCCTGGCCGTAGGCGCCGCATTTGCCGATCGCGAAGGCGCCCGCAGCCCACACCTCCGTCGCGAATCGTGTCGCGGCCAGCGCCAAGGTCAAAAGAAAAATGGACACCGCGCGGCGTTGCGCGTTGGTCAAAGACGTCAAAAGCCCCTCCCCCAAATCAAGTGAACGGAATCTAGCTCAGGGGACGTTTCAACTTGGTGAACAGCAACGTGGGGTGGGCAAAGCGAAAGCGCACCCACCATCGCGTACTCAGAGCATAGAGTGGTGGGCACGGCGCGGACGCGCCTTTTGCCCACCCTACATTTCCTGTTAGCCCCGCTGCGCGGCCTCGAGCGCCTGGGGCGTATCGATATCGAGAAACGCGCCAAAACCCTCGACCGGGACTTCGGCCACCGCTTCGGTGTGCTTGGCGATCAGATGACGGGCGCCGATATCGCCGTCGAGCGTCATCAATTCGTTGAAGAAGCGGCGCGACCACAGCACCGGATTGCCGCGGCGCCCATCGCTGACGGGGACCGCAATCAAATTGCCGCGATCGGGCGCAAAGGCTTCAATCAGGCGGTCGATCAATGCCGCCGAGATCATCGGCATGTCGCCGAGACAAATCACCGCGCCATCGGCGCCGTCCGGCACGGCCGCAACACCCGCCTTGACGGAGCTCGCGAGCCCTTGTGCGAAATCGGGGTTGCGGACGAATTTCACATCGAGTCCGGCCAAGGCCTTCTCGACCAGTTCAGCCTGGTGGCCAGTGACGACGATCACACCTTTGGCCTTCGAGGCCAGCGCCTGCTCGGCCACGAGCCGGACCAGTGGCTTGCCGCCGAGTTCGGCGAGAAGCTTGTTGGGCCCGCCCATCCGGGTCGAGCGGCCGGCAGCCAGAATGATCGCCGGGACCTGGCGATTGCCGTCGAGACCAAGACTTTCGCGCGGCTGTGGCCGCGTCACGATCTCCATCAACAGGCCGCCAACGCCCATGCCGGTGAGTTCGGCGCGGCTGACCTTCAGGCCCGCCAACAGGCGCATCAGCACCCAGTCAAAACCGTTTTCGACCGGCGAGCGCGCACAGCCGGGCGCGCCCAGCACCGGCACGCCGCCGGCGTTGCCGATCAACAGGAGATTGCCGGGATCGACCGGCATGCCGAAATGCTCGATGGTGCCGCCGATGCCAGAGATCGCCGCGGGGATCACGTCGCGCCGGTCGGCGATTGCGGAGGCGCCGAACACGATCACGAGCTCGGCGCCGAGACCAAGCAATTCCTTGATCGCCGCCTTGAGCACCGTCTCATCGTGCGGCACGCGGCGCTCCGCCATGATGGTAGCGCCGGCCGGCGCCAGCCGTTCCGCCGTCACCCGCAAGGTCTTATCCACCACCTTGGGCGCGAGCCCCGGCAGCAAAGTCGAGACGACGCCGACGCGCTTGATCGTATAAGGCGCGATCCGCAATGCGCCGCCCTTGGCGGCCGCGACCGCCGCGTCGCGCAACCTGGCCTCGACCCCGAACGGAATGAGCTTTACCGTAGCAACCATTTCGCCGTCGACCACGGGCTTGAACGCGGAGAGGGTGGCAAAGGTGATCGCCTCATCGACGCCGTTGATGCGGTCGACCGCGGCGCGGTCCACCACCAGCACGCCGGCGCGGCCCGCGAACAGATTGGCGCGCCCGGTAAAGGCGCGCTCGACATTGATACCGTCGCCGGCGACGGCCTTAGCGATCCCGGCGGCGGCGACGTCCTCGGAGACATCCCCTTCCTCAAGCCGCACCACGACGACTTCCTTGACGCCGGCGCGGGTCAGCGCCGCGACCTCGGCGGGGCCTATGGTGGTGCCTTTCTTGAGCACCAGCGACCCCTGACGCAGGGTGTGAACGGTGACGCCTCCAATTGCGTCCGCCGGACTGGCAGGACCGAATTTCATGCCGCAGCTTCTTTTTCTTTCGGCAACCGCAGCTGCGCGGTGATCTCGGCCATGATCGCAACCGCGATCTCCGACGGCGAAACCGCGCCGATCGAAAGCCCAATCGGCGCGTGGATGCGAGCGATGTCGCTGTCCGCAGCGCCTTGCGCCTTCAGACGCTCACCACGCTTGGCGTGGGTCTTTCGCGAGCCGAGGGCACCGATATAGAAGCACTCGCGCTCGAACGCGTGCAGCAGCGCCGGATCGTCGATCTTGGGATCGTGGGTCAGCGCCACAAAAGCGGTGTAGTGATCGATGTTGAGCGGCGGCAGCGCCACGTCGGGCCATTCCGCGATCAAGGGCACATCCGGAAACCGCTCGGGGCTGGCAAAGGCGGTGCGCGGGTCCACCACGGTCACATCATAATCCAGCGAGCGCGCCAATGGCGCGAGCGCCTGGCTGATGTGGACGGCGCCGACAATCACGAGCTTTGCGGTCGGCGCGTAGACATTGAGAAACAGCCTCTTGCCGCCGGCTTCGATCGTGCCGCTCTTGCCCGTGCGCAACTGTTTTGTCAGCTCAGAACGCAGGGGATCGGCGGCGAAATCCTTGGCCTTGACCAGCCGCTGTTCGCCATTGGCGGTATCGGTGACGACGATCACCGGCCGCCGCGCGGCACGCTCGGTATTGAGTTCGGCTAGCGTTTGAAGCTTCACGGTTAGGCGACCTTCTCGACAAACACGCGGATGGTGCCACCACAGGACAAGCCAACATTCCAGGCGGTCTCGTCGGCGACGCCGAATTCGAGCATTTTCGGCTGGCCGCTGGCGATTACATCCAGCGCTTCGGTGACCACCGCCCCTTCGACGCAGCCGCCGGAGACCGAGCCCAGAAACGTGCCGTCGTCGTTGATGACCAGGTTCGATCCGGCCGGCCGTGGCGCCGAGCCCCAGGTCTCGACCACCGTGGCCAGCGCGACCCCGTGGCCGGCCTTCTGCCAGTCCTCAGCCGCTTTGAGAATGTCTTCGTCGCGATTGAGCATGGGGGCCTCTCTCAAGATTCGGGTTCAGGCAGCGGATCGGATCAGGCCGCGGTCATGCCGCGCCGGCACGGACGAAAGTGCCGCAATCAGCCCCTCGATGGAACTCAAATTATGTACGGGGCGGAATTCGTCAACGTGCGGCAGCATCATTTTGATGCCCTGCGCCTTGGCCTCGAAGCCGCCATAGCGCAGCAGGGGATTGAGCCAGATCAAGCGGCGGCAGGACCGGTGCAGCCGGTCCATCTCGAACGCCAGCCTGGCGTCGGCCTCGCGCTCCAGCCCATCGGAAATCAAGAGCACGATGGCGCCCTGCCCGAGCACCCGCCGGCCCCAGAGCTTGTTGAAGGTATGTAGCGAGGTCGCAATGCGGGTGCCGCCGGCCCAATCCTGCACCGACGCCGAACAACGGGCCAGCGCCTCGTCAGGGTCGCGTGCGCGCAGGCTACGCGTCACATTGGTCAGGCGGGTGCCGAACAGGAATACCGACACCCGCTTGCGCGCGTCGGTGATGGCATGCAGGAAATGCAAAAACAGCCGGGTATATTCGCTCATTGAGCCCGAGATATCGAGCAGCGCCACGATCGGCGCCGGCTTGTCGATCCGACCCAGCCGATGGATATCGATGATGTCGCCGCCGGTGCGCAAGGATCCGCGCAACGTGCGGCGCATGTCGAGCCGCAGGCCCCGCGCATCCGGCTGGTAGCGACGGGTGCGCAATTCGGCCTGCGGCAGTTTCATTTGCGCGATCGCGCGCGTTACTTCCGCGATCTCGGCCGCGGTCATCTGCGCGAAATCCTTCTTCTGCAACACTTCCTTATCGGAGACCGAAAGCCTGAGTTCCTGTTCCTGGGCCTGCGGCGTCTCGACCATCTGGGATTGCGACAGCGCCTCCTGGACGCGGCGCGACGCCGGCGGCGGCTTTTTCCGGACGTGCTCGGGCAGCGGCACCGAATCCAGCATGTGCTTCCAATCCTCGGCGGCGCGGAAGAACAGGTCGAACGCCTGCGCGAAAATCAGCGCATGTTCATGGCGCTTGACGAAGATCGATTCCAGCGTCGTGAACACGTCGGCACGGTTGCCGATCTCGATCACCTGCAGCGCGTTCAGGGCATCGATGACGGCGCCCGGCCCGACCGGAATCCCGGCCGCGCGCAACGCCCGGGCAAAGCCGATGACGTTGTCGGCCATTTGGCCGGTTTCAGGCGAGAGATGATTGATGGCCATCGGATAACTCATTCCCGTCATTCCGGGGCATGCGAAGCATGAACCCGGAACCTCGCGCCGCAATCTCCAGATTCCGGACGCGCGCGCCCCGGAATGACGGCAGCTGTAACGACGCGCGAACTATTCCTCGCCCGTCGCCTCTTTCAAAACCTTCTGCAAGGTGTCGCCCTGCATGCGCGCGATGTCGTCCTGGTATTTCAGCAGCGCGCCCAGCGTATCGCCGACCACCTGCGGGGTCAGCGAACGGGCGTCGAGTTCGGTGAGCGCGGTGGCCCAGTCGATGGTCTCGGCAACGCCCGGCGCTTTGTAGAAATCCTGATCGCGCAGCGCCTGCACGAAGCCGACTACCTGCTGCGACAATTTTGCGGAGATACCAGGCACGCGCGATTTCACGATCGCAAGCTCCCGCTCGGCAGACGGATAATCCACCCAGTGGTAGAGACAGCGGCGCTTCAGCGCGTCATGGATTTCGCGGGTGCGGTTCGAAGTGATGATGACGATCGGCGGCTGCGGCGCCTTCACGGTGCCGAGTTCGGGAATGGTGACCTGGAAATCACTGAGGATTTCCAACAGATAAGCCTCGAAAGCCTCGTCGGCGCGATCGAGTTCGTCGATCAGAAGCACCGGCGCGCCCGCGACCTCCGGCTCCAGCGCCTGCAGGAGAGGACGCTTGATCAGGTAGCGTTCGGCGAAGATGTCACTGGAGAGCTGCTCGCGATCGGTATCGCCGGCCGCTTCCGCCAACCGGATCGCGATCATTTGCGCCGCGCTGTTCCATTCATAGACCGCGGAAGCAACATCGAGGCCCTCGTAGCATTGCAGCCGGATCAGCTTGCGCCCCATCGCCGCCGACAGGACCTTGGCGATCTCGGTCTTGCCGACGCCGGCCTCACCCTCGAGAAACAGCGGCCGGCCCATGCGCAGCGAAAGATAGGTCACCGTCGCCAGCGACCGCTCGGCGAGGTAGCCGCGCGAGGACAACAGCTCGAGCATGGCATCAACGGATTTGGGCAACGCCGATGCGCTCATGGGAGGGCCAGCCTTGATGCGCCAGGAATTGGCAACGTGACTATTTGCCGGTCGCGGCTTCGACGGCGCGCCGCGCCATCACCGCGATCAGATGTGCGCGATACTCGGCGCTGCCGTGCAGATCGCTGTTGAGGCCCGTGGCCGGCACCGTCAGGCCGTCGAGCGCTTTTGGCGAAAAGCGCTTCTTCAACGCCTCTTCGAAGGCAGTGACGCGGAACACGCCTTCGGAGCCGGCACCGGTGACGGCGACGCGCACATCCGACGGACGCTTGGCGACGAACACGCCGACCAGCGCATAACGCGAGGCCTGGTTGCGAAATTTGACGTAGGCCGCCTTCTTTGGCAGCGGGAACATCACCCTGGTGATGATCTCATCGCTCTCGAGCGCGGTCGTGAACAGGCCCTGGAAGAATTCCTCGGGTTTGAGGCGGCGCTTGTTGGTGACGATGGTCGCGCCGAGCGCGACGCAAGCCGCGGGATAATCGGCGGTCGGGTCGTTGTTGGCGAGCGAGCCGCCGATGGTGCCCTTGTGGCGCACCGCAGGATCGCCGATCAGCCCTGCAAGTTCGGCGAGCGCCGGTATCGCCTCGCCGACAATGCCCGAGGTCGCCACCGCGTTGTGGGTCGCGGTGGCGCCGATGACGAGCGAACGGCCCTTCATCTCGATGCCGTCGAGCCCCTCGATGTGGGAGAGGTCGACCAGATGCGGGGGACTCGCCAGGCGTTGTTTCATGACCGGCAGCAAGGTGTGACCGCCGGCGATCACCTTGGCGTCTTCATTCTTGACCAGGAGATTGGCGGCCTGCCGCACGGTCGCCGGACGATGGTATTTGAATTCGTACATGGGGTATTCCTAACCGCCGTGCGGTGAAATGTTTACGCGAGATCGGATTTCGCCATCGCCTTGGCGCCGGCCGCGATCGATTGAACGATGTTCTGATATCCGGTGCAGCGGCAGAGATTGCCCTCAAGCTCTTCGCGGATGGTGTGGTCGGAGAGATCGTGGCCCTTGCGGTGGACCAGATCGACCGCGGTCATGATCATGCCGGGCGTGCAGAAGCCGCATTGCAGGCCGTGATGCTCGCGGAACGCCTCCTGCATCGGATGCAGCGGCGCGCCGTCGGCGGCCAGCCCCTCGATCGTCCTGACTTCGTGCCCGTCAGCCATGACCGCAAGCGTGGTGCAGGATTTGACCGCCTTGCCGTCGAGATGCACGACACAGGCGCCGCATTGGGAGGTATCGCAGCCGACATGGGTGCCGGTCAGCCGCAGATTCTCGCGCAAAAACTGCACAAGGAGAGTACGGGGATCGACGTTGGCGTTGACGGGGTTGCCGTTCACGATCAGGGAGATTTTGGCCATTCAGCACTCTCTTCATCTGCACCCCGCGTTGCACGGCAGCACAGTCATTAAAATCGTTCCAAAGCCATAATATGGGCCATCCCGGCAATGAGCAACCTCATCGGGCATGGCCTGATTGACGATCGGGACCTCGCCGAGGCCAGTCTTTTCAGGACATTAGCCTTGCACCGCCTTGGCGAAGTTCGCGAAAAACTCATCGGCCAGTTTTTTGGCCGCACCGTTGATCAGGCGCTGCCCGAGCTGGGCCAGCTTGCCGCCGATCTGGGCCTCGACATCATAGGTCAAGAGCGTGACGCCATCCTCTTCGGCGAGCTTCACCGTCGCGCCGCCCTTCGCAAAGCCGGCCACCCCGCCCTCGCCTTCACCGGTTATCTTGTAGCCGTTCGGCGGGTCGAGATCGCTCAGCATTACCTTGCCCTTGAAGCGGGCCGATACGGGACCGACTTTCATCTTGGCGACGGCGCGGAAACCGTTGTCCTCGGTCCGCTCCAGTTCCTCGCATCCGGGAATACAGGCCTTGAGCACCTCGGGGTCGTTCAACTTGGTCCAGACCACCTCGCGCGGCGCCGCAAGCTGGACTTCGCCGTTCATCGTCATGGCCATCTGCGTCTCCCGGTTCGCTTACGGTCTTGCCCCGAAGTCCTTGCCCCCAAGTAAAGCACGCCCGGCCCAAAAGAAAGAGGATCGCCAGCGGGCGAGCGATGCATATTCGCGGCGCAGCAGACTTGCCTTGCGCGCTTTGGGATTGGCAGGGACCGGCCGGAATGGTTAGGTCGCGCCCAACATGAGTACCTTGCTCTCGCCCCTGCTCGCCCCCATGCTGTCGAGCGCCGCCATGCGCGCCGTCTGCGACGACGCGGCCTGCCTCCAGAACATGCTCGATTTTGAAGCAGCGCTTGCGCGCGCCGAAGCCGCCGTGGCCATTATCCCGGCCAGCGCGGCCGGCCCGATTACGAATGCCTGCAAGGCAGGCAGCTTCGATCTTGCCGCGCTCGCCGAGGCCGCAACGCGGTCCGGCAATCTCGCCATCCCCCTTGTCAAGGCGCTGACCGCCAACGTCGCCAAGGCTGATGCCGAGGCCGCGCGCTATGTGCACTGGGGCGCTACCAGCCAGGATGTGATCGATACCGCTGCCATGCTGATGCTGCGCGCGGGCATCGACACGCTGCTTGCGGATACCGCCCGCGCCATTGCCGGCTTTGCGAAGCTCGCGCAGCAGCACCGCAACACCGCGATCGTGGCGCGGACCTGGCTGCAACATGCGCTACCGATGCCGTTCGGCCTGAAGCTTGCTGAATATGCCGCAGCCCTGCACCGCTCGCGGGTCCGCTTGCAGCGGTTGCGCCGCGAATCGCTGGCGCTGCAGTTCGGCGGCGCTGCCGGGACCCTGGCGGCGCTCGGCGACAAGGGACTGCTGGTTGCGGAACGATTGGCGCAGGAGCTCGACTTGCCCTTGCCGGACGCGCCATGGCACACCCATCGGGATCGTCTTGCGGAGGCGGCTTCGGTGCTGGCAATCGTTGCCGGCACCTGCGGCAAGATCGCGCGCGACGTCCAGCTGATGATGCAGACCGATGTCGCCGAGGCTTTCGAGCCCTCGGGTGAAGGCCGCGGCGGCTCTTCCACCATGCCGCACAAGCGCAACCCGGTTGCGGCTGCGAGCGCGCTGGCTGCGGCTATCATGGCGCCCAATCTGGCAGCGACGATGTTCGCGGCGCAAGTGCAGGATCATGAGCGCAGCGCCGGCCCCTGGCACGCCGAATGGCCGACCTTGCCGGCGCTGCTGCTCGTCGCCTCCGGCGCGCTCGCCGCCATTGTCGATATTGCCGAAGGCCTGGAAGTCGATGTGGCGCGCATGCGCGTCAATCTCGACACGACCGGCGGCCTGATCATGGCGGAAGCGGTGGCGATGGCGCTGGCGGAGAAGATCGGCAAGCGTGAGGCCCATCATCTGGTGGAGGCGGCCAGCAAGAAAGCCCTCGCCGAGAAAAAGGGCTTGCGCGACGTGCTGGCCAAAGATCCCAAAGTCACCGCACATTTGGGCGCAGACAGACTGGCAAAATTGTTCGAGCCGATGGCCTATCAGGGCGTCTCACAAGCCTTGATCGATCGCCTGCTCGCGTCGCTTGACGAAAAGTAGTGAGGGGTCATTGCCGGGCTTGACCCGGCAATCCAGCTTCTTGAGAATCCTTTTTTCGATGGATGCGCGGATCAAGTCCGCGCATGACGAGGAACATAAGATGCCGATGATCGAAGCCGACGGTTGCCTGCTCAACGTCTCCGTCGAAGGCCGCGACGGCGGGCCGACCCTGATGCTGTCGAATTCCCTGGGCACCACCATGCAGATGTGGGAGCCGCAAATGAAGGCGCTCACACAGATGTTTCGTGTGATCCGCTACGACCGGCGCGGCCATGGCAAATCCAGCGTACCGCCAGGCCCCTACTCCATGGAGCGCTTCGGCCGCGACGTGCTCGCGATCCTCGATGATCTCAGCATCGGGAAGGTGCACTGGTGCGGGCTCTCGATGGGCGGCATGGTGGGACAGTGGTTAGGCGCCAACGCGCCGGAGCGAATGGGCAGGATCATTCTCTCCAACACCGCCTGCTACTATCCCGATCCGACCAATTGGCTGAACCGCATCAAGGCGGTGAAGGAAGGTGGCATCGCGGCCATCGCCGATACCGTCATCGCAGGCTGGCTCACGGCGGATTTCAGAGAACGCGAACCGCAGATCGCGGCCAATATGAAGGCGATGCTGCTCGCTACTCCGGTGCAAGGCTATCTCGCCTGCTGCGAGGCACTGAGCACGCTCGATCAGCGCGCGCTTTTGCCCAAAATCAAGAGCCCGACGCTGGTGATCGCCGGCCGCCACGACGTGGCGACCCCGGTCGCCGCCGGCGAGTACATCCGCAGCCAGATCCCCGGCGCGAACCTCACAATTTTGGATGCTGCGCATATTTCCAACGTCGAACAGCCACACACCTTCAGCGACGCCGTGATCGGCTTCCTGACGCAAAGGTAGAGTTATAAAGGACTGCTACGCATGGACGATCAGAAACGCCGCGACGACGGCATGGCGCAGCGACGCAAAGTGCTCGGCGACGCCTGGGTCGACAAGTCGATCGCGGGCAAGAATTCGTTCAACTCCGATTTTATCGATTTGATCACCCGCCATGCCTGGGGCGAAATCTGGACCCGGCCGCATTTCGATCATCGCACCCGCCGCGTGCTGGTGATCGGCACCATGATCGCGCTCGGCCAATGGGACGAATTCCGCCTTCACGTCCGCGCCGCGCTCACCGAAGGCGGCTTCACACCTGACGATATCAAGGAAATACTGTTGCAACAGGCGATCTATTGCGGCGTGCCGGCTGCCAATCACGCGGTCAAGGAGGCGTCAGCGATTATGGGAGAGCTAGGACTGAAGGCCTAAAGCGTCCGACGTCACGCCGGCATTTGTCTGCGGCTGTGCGGGACGTTCGAACAGCAACACGACGGCGGTGCCGAGCAGCAGCAGCAGCTCCGTCGCATGCAGCCGAAGGGCCTCGGTCTCGCCGACCTGCGACGCCATCCACATGCTGGCAATGCTGATCACGCTGCCGACGGCAAGCGCGATCGCGAGCGCTTCCTCTCCGCCGCCAGTCTTGCGGATAATGGAGCGCGCGGAGAACAACACGAATATCGCAAAAAATGCCACTACGGTGAGCCTGCCCAACGCCAGCAGCCACGCAACGCGTACCGTTGCCGTGGACGCCAGGTGCAAATGGTCGCTGACATAGAAAGCGACCGAAACGCTCGGTCGTTCAAAAAGGCCCTGGATCGGCGAGACAATGATCCGGTACGCGACGACGGCCCAGGTCGGAATGAAATAGGCCGCCAGCAGCACGCCGTTGAACGAACTGATCCGCCAGTTTTTGAACATGTCGCTTCCCGTTTGTCCGCGAAGCTCGTACGGGCTTCCGGCCTCTCGCGGGAGGTAACGCGCTTAAACTGTGGCGGGCAATTTAAACCCTTTATTTACCTTAATGCCGGAGCCGCGCAGGGGTCGGCAGCCTGAGACTTGCGAGAGGCCAAACGGCCAGGCCGCGCCGATCGGCGCGGCCCGGCAGTTTGTGGTCACTGCAAAAGCCTGGACGGCCTCAGACAGCGCCTCTCGCTTCGACATACAAGGCATAGAGCGAATGAGAACTCGCCATGAACAGCCGGTTCTTCTTGAGACCGCCGAACACCAGATTGGGGCAGCGCTCCGGTAGACGAACGAAGCCGATGGCCTTGCCTTCCGGATTGAACACCTTGACGCCGTCCAGTTCCTCAGACCTGGCCGTCGGCGCACCGTTGCTTCCCCAACCGCACCAAATATTGCCGTCTGTGTCGACCTTGATTCCGTCGAGCGCTCCGGCGCCATTGGCGTCGATCAGCTTGGTCTTGTTGGACAGCGTGCTTCCGTCCGCGCCGACATCGTAGACCCAGACCAGCCGGTTCGGCTGCGCGCGCGATTCGACAATGTAGAGCTTCTTTTCGTCCGGCGAGAACGCGAGCCCATTCGGACCCGCAAGATCCGCGGTCACGAGCCCTAGTTTTCCATCTGGAGCAATGCGATAAACCGAATGCGGCAATTCCGATGCCGCCTTATCGCCCTCCCACTCTCCAGCAATGCCGAACGGCGGGTCGGTAAACCAGATCGAGCCGTCCGACTTGCACACGATATCGTTGGGCGAGTTGAGACGCTTGCCATTAAAGTTGTCGGCCAGCACCGTGATCTTGCCATCATATTCGGTACGTGTCACGCGACGGGTCAGGTGTTCGCACGTTATCAGGCGCCCCTGGCGGTCGCGCGCGTTGCCATTGGCGAAATTCGAGGGCTGGCGGAAGACACCCCAGTTACCGCTGGCTTCGTCATACCGCATGATGCGGTTGTTCGGGATGTCGCTGACCAGAAGGTAACGGCCGTCACCGAACCAGACCGGTCCCTCCGACCATCGCATGCCCGTGGCCAATTGCTCGACAGTGCTGCTGAACACGCGATATTTGGCAAAGCTCGGGTCGAGGATCTCGACCGATGCGTCGGGGTAACGCTGGTTCGGCTTGAACTCAAAGGACTGCGCGTTGGCACGCGGTTGAAATGCTAAAGCGGTCGCGGCAGCCCCTGCAGTAGCGAATACACCCCGGCGGGTCATGTTCATCGGCTCTTCTCCCCTGATGTCGCGCGGTCTGTCGCCGATGGAATCCATCCAACTGGCGCTGCCGCTTGCGGGAACCGTAGTTGAGGTTCCATCGGAGGTCCAGATGACCGGGCTGTTGCCGAGCCGAGGGGCCCCAGGAAGAACCAGCGCGCCTTCCAAAAGAAAAGTCCCGCCTTTCGGCGGGACTTCCCTGCACTACTTCATTCGGTCAGGAGTTAGCGACCGCCCTTGCCTTGCTGATCGGGGTTCTGGGGCTGACGGTTCGGATCTTGCTGTTGCTGTCCGGGTTTCTGGCCGCCACCCTGCTGCTGGCCGGGCTTCTGGCCCGGCTTCTGATTCTGCTGGCCCGGATTCTGGTTCTGATTGGACATTGGGATCTCCCTTGTTGAAGTCGCCGGAGACAACCGGGAAGTCCGGACTTTGTTGCACGAAGATTTCGGTTCCCGCGGGATCATCACCAAGAGATGTTCCCTATTGCTTGTTCTGTGGAACCGATCCGGGAAACTACCTCTGTACAAGCCCTTAGCCCCGCCTGCAGCGCTGTTGCCGCCCCGGGTTCCCACTGTTAAGAAAAATGAAACAACGCGCCGTCGGCTGCCGGGGCTCTCGCCGCGTAGCCTCTCGATGTGGGAATTATCGTTACGGCAAACCGGATTCCATCTCGCAGGAAAATGCGCCAACCAGCGGCAGCCTATGGATTATTTCGCCCAGCAACTGATCAACGGCATTGTGCTCGGCTCGATCTACGGCCTGATCGCCATCGGCTACACCATGGTCTATGGCATCGTCGGCATGATCAATTTCGCTCATGGCGACATCTTCATGATCGGCGGCTTTATCGCGCTGATCTCGTTCCTGATCTTGGTCTCGATCGGGCTCACCGCGGTTCCGCTGATCCTGCTGATCGTGCTGCTGGTATCGATGGCGATCACCGCGCTCTACGGCTGGACGGTTGAGCGCATCGCCTATCGGCCGTTGCGGCATTCCTTTCGCCTTGCGCCGATGCTGTCGGCGATCGGCATGTCGTTCGTCCTCATCAATTATTCGCAGATCACGCAAGGCGCGCGGGTCAAGCCGGTGCCGCCGATCATCACCGGCGGCTACAGCCTGTTCGATCACGGTGGCTTCGTGGTCCGGCTGTCCAATGTGCAGATCATCGTCGTCATCGCCACGGTGGTGCTGCTTGCGATCTTCACCTGGCTGGTGTCGCGGACCCGGTTGGGGCGCGACATGCGCGCCTGCGAACAGGACCAGACCATGGCGGCGCTGCTCGGCGTCGACGTCGACCGCACCATCTCCATGACTTTCGTCATTGGTGCGGCGCTCGCCGCCGTCGCGGGCATGATGTACCTGCTCTACTACGGCCTGGTGGATTTCTTCATGGGCTTTGTCGCAGGCATCAAGGCTTTCACCGCAGCCGTCCTCGGCGGCATCGGCTCGTTGCCCGGCGCGATGCTCGGCGGGCTCCTGATCGGCCTCATCGAAACGATGTGGTCGGCGTATTTCTCGGTCGAATACAAGGACGTTGCGGCGTTCTCGATCCTGATCGTGGTGCTGATCTTCCTTCCGACCGGCCTGCTCGGCCGACCCGAAGTTGAAAAGGTTTGACAGGCGTGCACGTGACAGCACCCGCCCCCGAATTGGCGCAAGCCTCGCGGCTACCCGGCATCGCCTTCATCTTCAAGAAAGCCCTGATCAGCGCGCTGGTGGCACTGGTGCTGTTTTCGCTGATGATCGGCATCCGTACCGAGGCGGGCCCCACGGGCCAACTGATCTATTGGGCGCGGTTCGGCGATCTCGCAGCCATCGTCGCCACTGTATTTGGTGGCAGTATCGTCGTCGAATTGCTGCGGCAATGGTGGGGACCGGTCGGCACCGTCAGGATCATTCCGCCAAATGTGCAAAGCGCGCTTGCGGTGGCACGGCGCGCGATCGCGCCGCTGCTGTTGATCTTCACATTGCTGGTGCCGGTGATCTTCTACGATCAACGCTACATTCTCGATCTCGGCATCCTGGTGCTGACCTATGTGATGCTGGGATGGGGATTGAACGTGGTGGTCGGCCTCGCCGGACTGCTCGACCTCGGTTACGTCGCGTTCTACGCGGTCGGCGCGTATTCCTACGCGCTTTTGTCCACCAATTTCGGGCTGTCATTCTGGGTCTGCCTGCCGCTGGCAGGGATTCTCGCGGCATTCTGGGGCGTGCTCCTGGGATTTCCGGTGCTGCGGTTGCGCGGCGACTATCTCGCCATCGTGACGCTGGCCTTCGGCGAGATCATCCGGCTCGTCATCATCAACTGGCAAAGCCTGACCGGCGGCCCGAACGGCGTCTCCGGCATTCCGCGACCGTCGTTTTTCGGTATCCCCTTGACACCCGGCGATGACGGCCTAGCGGCGAAGCTTGGCATCGAATTCTCGCCGACCCATCGCATCGTGTTTCTATTCTACCTGATCCTGGCGCTCGCGCTCCTGACCAATTGGGTGACGATAAGGCTGCGGCGCCTGCCGATCGGCCGCGCCTGGGAGGCGTTGCGCGAAGACGAAGTGGCCTGCCGAGCGCTCGGCATCAACACCACCACGACCAAATTGACCGCGTTCGCCACCGGCGCGATGTTCGGCGGCTTCGCCGGCGCATTCTTTGCGACGCGACAAGGCTTCATCAGCCCGGAATCCTTCACCTTCCAGGAATCGGCGCTGGTGCTGGCGATCGTCGTGCTCGGCGGCATGGGCTCGCAACTCGGCGTCGCCTTGGCCGCACTCACCTTGATCGGCGGCTTCGAACTGTTTCGCGGCTTCGACCAATATCGCATGCTGGTATTCGGCATGGCGATGGTGCTGCTGATGATCTGGCGGCCGCGCGGCCTGATCGGCCACCGAGCACCGACCGTGTTCCTGCGGCATAGCCAGGCCATCTCCTCGGAACTTGCCAAGGAAGGCCGGGGATGAGCGGGAAAAACATCCTCAATGTCGATCACCTGACGATGCGCTTTGGCGGCGTCGTCGCCGTCAATAACCTTTCGTTTGAGGCCGAGCGGCGCAAGATCACCGCGCTGATCGGCCCCAACGGCGCCGGCAAGACCACCGTGTTCAACTGCATCACCGGATTCTACAAGCCGACAACGGGCGCCATGCGCCTGACCCATGATGACGGCCGCACCATCCAGCTCGAACGGCTGAACGATTTCCGGATCTCCAAACAGGCCAAGGTCGCGCGCACCTTCCAGAACATCCGGCTGTTTCCGGGCATGACCGCGCTCGAAAACCTGATGGTCGCGCAGCACAATGCGCTGATGCTCGCCTCCGGCCTCACCTTTCTCGGGCTGATCGGCGCCCCGTCCTGGCGCGCCGCCGAGAAGCACGCGATCGAGCAGGCGACGCGCTGGCTGGAGCGCATCGGCTTGCTGGCACGCGCCGACGACGCCGCCGGCAATTTGCCTTATGGCGATCAGCGCCGCCTCGAAATCGCGCGCGCGATGTGCACCGAACCGGCACTGCTGTGCCTCGATGAGCCCGCCGCCGGACTGAACGCGCGAGAGAGCGCGGCGCTGAGCGAGCTGTTGCTCTCGATCCGCGCCGGGCAAGGCACCTCGATCCTGCTCATCGAGCACGACATGTCGGTCGTGATGGAAATTTCCGACCACGTCGTGGTGATGGATTACGGCGTCAAGATCGCCGAAGGCGCGCCCAAGGACATCCGTGACGACCCCAAGGTGATCGCCGCCTATCTCGGCGCCGACGAGGAAGAGGCCATCGCTGTCATGGAGAGCGGAACGTGAGCGCGCCTTCGGCCGCACCGCTGCTCGCGATCCGCGGCCTTCGCGCCGCCTATGGCAAGATCGAGGCGCTGAAGGGCGTCGACATCGACATCAGCCCGGGCGAGATCGTTGCGCTGATCGGCGCCAACGGCGCCGGCAAATCGACGCTGATGATGACGATCTTCGGCAAGCCGCGCGCCCGCGCAGGATCGATCGTGTTCGACGGTCGCGATATCACCGATGTGCCGACCCACGAGATCGCGCGGCTGCGCATCGCGCAATCGCCCGAAGGCCGCCGGATTTTCCCGCGCATGAGCGTGGCGGAAAACCTGCAGATGGGCGCTGACGCGACCGATTCGAGCGATGCCGAACGCTCCGCCGGGCTAGAGCGCGTGCTGACCCTGTTTCCGCGGCTGAAAGAGCGGATGACCCAGCGCGGCGGCACCTTGTCGGGCGGCGAACAGCAGATGCTGGCGATTGGACGAGCGCTGATGAGCCGTCCTCGCCTGTTGATGCTGGATGAACCTTCGCTGGGGCTGGCCCCGCTGATTGCGCGCCAGATTTTCGACGCCATTCGGGCGCTCAACCGCCAGGATGGCCTCACCGTGCTGATCGTCGAGCAGAACGCCAATCATGCGCTGCGGCTGGCCCATCGCGGCTATGTCATGGTCAACGGCCTGATCACTCTTAGCGGAACCGGCACGGAGCTTCTGCAGCGCCCGGAAATCCGTGCCGCCTATCTGGAAGGCGGAAGGCGGGGGTAGCCCCGGCAACACGGCAGGGACAACGGCCCAGCCGAGCGAATTTGCCCGAAATTTGCCGATGACTTCGCGGCAAATTCAGCCGACAATGACCATGATTTCGAACCCGGCAGCCTGCCGGCGACTTCCCATGGTGAACTAACCGCGAGGACCCCTCATGAAATCACTCAAGCTCATCGGCCTGGCATTGGGCACTTCGCTTGCGTTGTCGACGACAGCGCTGGCTCAAGACATCACAATCGCTGTGGCGGGCCCGATGACCGGCGGCGAATCCGCATTCGGCCGCCAAATGAAGAACGGCGCCGAACAGGCGGTGAAGGATTTCAATGCCGCAGGCGGCGTGCTCGGCAAGAAGCTCGCGCTGGAAGTCGGAGACGATGCCTGCGATCCCAAGCAGGCGCGTTCGGTGGCGGAAAAGTTCGCCAGCGCCAAAATCCCCTTCGTTGCCGGCCACTACTGCTCGTCGTCGTCGATTCCGGCGTCGGAAGCCTATGCCGACGGCAACGTGCTGCAGATCACGCCGGCCTCGACCAATCCGCTGTTCACCGAGCGCAAGCTCTGGAACGTGGCGCGGGTCTGCGGCCGTGACGATCAGCAGGGCCTGGTCGCCGCCGACTACATCGCGAAGTTCTACAAGGGCAAGAACGTCGCCATCCTCAACGACAAGACCACTTACGGCAAGGGCCTCGCCGACGAAACCAAGAAGGCGCTCAACAAGGCCGGCTTTACCGAAAAGATGTTCGAGTCCTACAACAAGGGCGACAAGGACTTCACCGCGATCGTTTCGCGCATGAAGCGCGAGAACATCGACCTGGTTTATGTGGGCGGCTACCATCAGGAATCCGGACTGATCGTGCGCCAGATGCGCGATCAGGGCCTGCAGACCGTCTTGATGGCCGGCGATGCGCTCGCCGACAAGGAGTTTGCCTCGATCACGGGCCCTGCCGGCGAAGGCACGCTGTTCACCTTCGGTCCCGACCCGCGCAACAAGCCGACCGCCAAATCCATCGTCGAGAAGTTCAAGGCCAACAACATCGACCCCGAAGGTTACACGCTCTACACCTACGCCGCGATGCAGGTCTGGTCACAGGCGGTGGCGAAGGCCGGTACCACCGATCCGAAGAAGGTGATGGATACGATCAAGGCTGGCTCGTGGGATACGGTGATCGGCAAGATGGAGTTCGATGCCAAGGGCGACATCAAACAGATCGACTATGTTGTCTACAAGTGGGATGCCAAGGGCAACTACACCGAGATCAATCCAAAGGGATCGTAGGGCGGCCCACCGGAGTTTTGATTAAATCAGCGCCCCGGTTCGCCGGGGCGTTTTTGTTGGGCTGACCAGATCTGAATTTTGTCTCGTTCCCTGACCGATCCGGCAAGCCGGCATCATGTAGCGGCTTTTCCCGCAACCCTGACATCCCCCTCGCCTTGTGACTGAGGTGCAGTCGCCGCTTCGATCGCGTGGACAAGGTCGGCCGGACGAAACGGTTTTTGCAGACAAATTACATTAAAAAGCTCCGGCGTATCGAGGACAAAGTCAAGCGTTGTCATGCCCGATATCGCGACGATCGGAAAACCTGGAATGCGTTCACGCATTTTCCTGATGACGTCGATTCCATTGCTTCCCTGCAAGAAGATATCGACAATCGCGAGGTCGAATTTGGAACTTTCGAACTCATTGAGCCCAGCCGTGGCGCTCGCGGCTTCCACCACCTCAAAACGGCTGATCCGCAGCACGATGGAAACCATGGTGCGTACATCCGGCTGGTCGTCAATAACGAGAACGCGGCGCAAGGGGCTGCTCATGGAACCACTCCACCCGGCCCGTAAGGGCCTTCGGATTTGAGAGGAAAACTCGGACATCATTCCGTCCGGTGTTTAAAAATGTGGTTACGCTTTGGGCACAATCTGACCTTTGCACCACATCAGGAGATATTTACCCTAAGTTGGACAACGAAACCGGGTGGGAACCATGGCGAGTATTCTCGTCATCGACGACGATCGGGCAGTCCTCGACACGATCAAGGTTTTGCTGGAACGCGCCGGCTACGCGGTGGAGGCGGTCGACAACAGCGAGGCCGGCTTGCAACTGCTTGGAGCCAGAGACTTCGACCTGCTCATCGTCGATATTTTTATGCCGGGGATGGATGGCTTCGAGACCATGAAGCTCGTTCATCGATCGTGGCCGGAAATGCCGATCATCGTCATATCCGGACAAGAGTTCCGGCTGGCATCGGAACGACAACCGGACTTTCTGCGCATGGCGACCAGACTGGGAGCCGTTTCGAGCCTGCAAAAGCCGTTCAAACCCTTTGAGCTCACGACGGCCGTTATCCACAGCCTGTCGCCTTCTCCGCCACCGTCGGAGCAAATCAAGATAGTTCCGGAAGATATTTCCTCCGACCGACCCTAATATCCGGATGCCAAAGCGTGGCAGGTGCGATGCCAGTTCGGAGACGATAGTGCAGGCAAGCGACGACCGCAGCATCTTCCTCTCGACCTTGCCGGCGACATACCGTGATCGCGCGACGGCGCTTACAGTTATCGGCATATCGGCGGTCTTCTTTGCGTGTGCCCTGCCCTTTGCCCGTGTGCCGCTGGCGCCCATGCCGGCGTTCGTTGCGAGTTATCAATCCGCGCTCGCGATCAACGATCTGATCACCGCGATCCTGCTGTTTTCTCAATTCGCGATTCTGCGGTCGCGGGCCCTGCTTCTGCTTGCGAGCGGATATCTTTTCACCGCGATTGCAGCGCTCATTCACGGCCTGACCTTTCCAGGACTGTTCACGTCTGGCGGTCTCCTGAACGCCGGTCCGCAAACCACGGCCTGGCTGTACATGATCTGGCACGGCGGATTTCCGCTTTTCGTGCTGGGCTATGCCCTGCTGAAAGACAAGGATGGCGGCGCCGAGATAGGGGGATCTGTCGGCGGAGCGATCCTGTGGAGCGTCATCGCGGTCGGTGCTGCGATCTCAGCCCTGACTTTCGTCGTCACGGAAAGACATGACATCCTGCCGACGCTGATGAGCGAGGGGCACTATGCCGCCGCCCTGTTCGGGGTCGCGCTGACGGTGTGGTTCGTCAACCTCGCAGCCCTGCTGGTCCTTTGGCTTCGGCGACCGCATTCGGTGATCGACATCTGGCTCATGGTCGTCCTGTGCGCGTGGCTGTCCGACATCGCGCTATCCGCGATTCTCAATGCGGGCAGATTCGATGTGGGCTTTTATGTCGGTCGCATCTACGGACTTTGCGCTGCAAGTTTCGTGCTGGCGGTACTGCTTATCCACAACACCGCCATACAAGCCCGGTTGTCCCGTCTGCTCGAAATGTTACGCCAGCAGGCCGCCTCGGAAAGGGATTTCCATACCGAACGGGAGCGCCTGTTCAGCGCGGTGGTGGAATCCTCCAATGACGCCATCATTACAAAAGCGCTCGACGGCACCATCACTGCCTGGAACAGGGCCGCCGAACGTCTTTTCGGGTTTACCGCAACGGAAGCGGTCGGCAAGCGCATCGACATCATCGTGCCTCCCGACCGTCGCGCCGAGGTGAGCGAAATCCTCTATCGGATAGCCCGGGGTGAGGCGATCGAGCACCGCGAAACCTTCCGCATGCACAGGGACGGCCACCAGATACCTGTTTCGCTGGCCATCTCTCCGCTCTGGTCGCAGGCCGGAGAGATTGTCGGAGCGTCCAAGATTGCGCGCGACATAACGGAGAGCAAAAAGACGCAAGCTGCGCTCAGCCAGGAGATCGAAGAGCGGCAGCGGATCTTCGAGACTTCGCAGGACCTCATTCTGGTAACGGATACCCAAGGTAATTTTGTTCAGGTCAGTCCGAGCTCGATGGCCATCCTGGGATATCAACCCGGGGAGATGATCGGGCACAGCGCGGTTGAATTCATCTACCCCGACGATCTCGACAGAACCCGCAACGAGATGCGTTCAGCGCGCCGCGGACGGCATATGCGCAACTTCGAGACCCGCTACGTCCACAGGGATGGCCGGGTCGTGACGCTGACCTGGATGGGCGCATGGTCGGAGCCGGTCAGGCGGCACTTCTTTGTGGGTCGCGATCTTACCGAAAAGCAGGCCGCCGAGGCGCAATTCCAGCAGGCGCAAAAGATGGAAGCTGTCGGCCAGCTGACCGGCGGCATCGCGCACGACTTCAACAATATCCTGACCGTCATCACCGGAACCATTGGAATTCTGGCCGAGGCCGTCGCGGAAAATCCGCAACTCACGGCAATCGCGAAGATGATCGACGATGCCGCCGAACGCGGCGCCAGCCTGACCAAGCATTTGCTCGCCTTTGCGCGCAAGCAGCCGCTGCAGCCACGCGAGGTCGACGTCAATACGCTTGTCCTCGAAACCGTGAAGCTGTTGCGCCCGACGCTGGGCGAACAAATTGAAATCAACCCCTTATTGGAGAACGACGTCTGGACGTCGTTTGTCGATCCAAGCCAGCTCACGACCGCGATTCTGAACCTTTCGCTCAATGCCCGCGACGCCATGTCGTCCGGCGGCAAGCTCGTGATCGAGACCAGCAACGTTTATCTCGATGAAGGCTATGCCGAGATGCACAACGAGGTCACGGTTGGAAACTATGTCATGATAGCGGTGAGCGACACCGGCTCCGGGATTTCGGCTGCGAACCTTGAGAGGGTGTTTGATCCCTTCTTCACCACCAAGGAGGTCGGCAAGGGCACGGGCCTTGGGCTGAGCATGGTGTTCGGCTTCGTCAAGCAATCCAACGGCCATATCAAGATTTACAGCGAGGAAGGTCACGGGACGACGGTGAAGGTTTATCTGCCGCGGGCGACCGGACTGTCCGATCCGGCCGTTGAGTTATCGGCATCGTCGAGCATTGAAGGCGGCCACGAGGCTATCCTGGTCGTTGAGGACGACACGCTGGTGCGCAGATATGTGGTCACCCAGATCGAGAGTCTTGGTTACACCACCCTTGAGGCCGGCAACGCCGCGGAAGCCTTGGCTGTAGTTGACAAGGCAGCGACCATCGACTTGCTGTTCACCGATGTGATTATGCCTGGGTCGATGAACGGCCGCCAACTCGTCGACGAGGCGCTGAAGCGACGACCCGCGTTGAAGACGCTGTTCACGTCGGGCTATACCGAGAACGCCATCGTTCACCACGGACGCCTCGACACCGGTGTGCTGCTGCTTGCCAAGCCGTATCGCAAGTCTGATCTGGCGAGAATGATCAGGATAGCCCTCGACGGTTGAAGTATTGTTCAGGACTGTATTTCCGTGACACCATGTGAGGGCTGATGGGATCGAGCCCCGATGGACCCGCACCATGAACAATCTCCTCACCGACATTGCCGGCGTTCGCGTCGGTCACGCCGACGATGCCGCGCTCGCGTCCGGTGTCACCGCGGTGATCTTTGACAAGCCCGCGGTGGCGGCCATGGACGTGCGCGGCGGCGGCCCGGGTACCCGCGAGGGCGCGCTGCTCGACCTCGCCAATACCGTGGAAACGATCGACGCCATCGTGCTTGCGGGTGGCTCGGCGTTCGGGCTGGAAGCCGGCGGCGGCGTCCAGGCCTGGCTTGCGGAAAAAGGCCGCGGCCTTGCCGTACGCGGCGCCGTCATTCCGATCGTGCCCGGCGCGATCTGTTTCGATCTCCTCAACGGCGGCAACAAGAAATGGGGCCGCTTCGCGCCATATCGGGATCTGGGCTTTGCAGCGGCCGCGGCGGCCGATACGAGTTTCACGCTGGGCAGCGCGGGCGCTGGCCTCGGCGCCAATACGGCAAATCTGAAGGGCGGCCTTGGCTCCGCTTCGGCGCGAACCGATGACGGCGTCAAGGTCGCAGCGCTCGCCGTGGTCAATGCGCTCGGCACCGTCACCGTCGGCGATGGACCGTGGTTCTGGGCCGCACCATTTGAAGTCGACGGAGAATATGGCGGGCGCGGATTGCCGTCCTCGTTCACGCCGGACATGCTGAGGATGCGCATCAAGGGCGGTAGCGCCGCGACTCCGGCCGAGAACACCACCCTCGCGGTCGTCGTGACCGATGCCATCCTGACAAAACCTCAGGCCAAGCGGCTTGCCATGATTGCGCAGACCGGATTTGCCCGGGCGATCTATCCCGTCCACGCGCCGATGGATGGCGACGTGGTGTTCGCGGCGGCGACCGGCGAAAAGCCGATCGATCCGCTGGTCGGCCTCACCGAGCTCGGCATGATCGCAGCCAATGTGGTGGCCCGCGCCATCGCGCGCGGCGTCTTTACTGCGACTGCGCTACCCTTCCCCGGCGCGTTGCCGGCGTGGCGGGATCGCTTCGCAGAGAAGTAGGCGATCGCGCCACCTGCCTCAGACGTTGACCGAAAGCGGTGTATTTGAGAGCGAAATCGCGCTCGCCTGGCGCTGAATCAGCTGCTCGATAGCACTGTAGGACGAAGACGCGGTGCTCGATGACGTCGTTGGCGCCGGCAGCAACTGATTGGCGTTCGATCCGGCGGAATCGCCGGCATGGACATGAGGGTGGCCGCCCGATCGTTGCAGCGCCGAGCCCAATTCACCGATGCTGACCGAACCGTCGCCATTCCTGTCCAATTGGCTGAACACATGATCGGCCTGTGCGATGTTGGTTCCACCGGCGCCCAAGGCCTGTTCGAATTCCGATTTGGTGATCTGGCCGTCACCGTTGGCGTCGATCTGCGAGAACAAGTCTTGCAAAGCGCTGCCCGGGTTGGTCGCTGCCGGTGCCGCTCCCCCAGTCGACGACTGGCCTTGCGCGGCAAGTAGTGCGCTCAAAGTGGCTGGTGCTATCTGCGCGCCTCCGCTGGACCCGGAAACCGCCGTCGAGCCTCCCGAAGGCGGGGCGGAGATATCGAACGGGCTTCCCGACGCCGACCCAAAGCCGATCGGCTGCGACGACGACGGTTTGGAGGTCAGCGATTTGATAGCGTCCAGTGCGGCCGACGCGGCGCCTAAAGCAAGCAGCATGGCAAAAACTCCGACAGATGCCGCAAAGCGCGGCCCCACCCTCGATAGCCAAGGGATCAGCAAGCCCCGTGCCATCCTGAAAAAGCCAATGAAATGAGGTTATCCTTATCCAAATGGGCGCAGAGCCCCCGGCAATCGATGCCGCCGGCGGCAGATTTTTCCGCCCTCACCCCGGCGCATTGCCCGCAGGCCCCGCGCGTGTTACGCGGAAATTGCCGTCGACCCACGTCGAAGTGTTTTCGGAAGCAAGCGCACATGTCTCAAAAACTTGCGTCACGCCCCCTCGTCATCGCGCCGTCGATTCTGGCATCTGATTTCGCCAGACTCGGCGAAGAGGTTCGCGCAGTCGATGCGGCGGGCGCCGACTGGATCCATCTTGACGTGATGGACGGCCACTTCGTCCCCAACATTTCCTATGGCCCCGACGTCATCAAGGCGATGCGCCCGCACACCAGGAAAATCTTCGACGCGCATCTGATGATCTCGCCGTGCGACCCCTATCTCGAGGCCTTCGCCAAGGCCGGCTGCGATCACATCACGGTGCATGCCGAGGCAGGTCCCCACCTGCATCGCTCGCTACAGGCGATTCGCGCGCTCGGCAAGAAGGCCGGCGTGTCGCTCAATCCGGCCACGGCGATCTCCGCAATCGAATACGTCATCGACATGATCGATCTGGTGCTGGTGATGTCGGTCAACCCCGGCTTCGGCGGTCAGGCTTTCATTCCCTCAGCCCTCGGCAAGATTCAGGACCTGCGTGCGATGACGGCGGGACGACCGATTGACATTGAAGTCGATGGTGGCGTGGGCCCGGATGTTTCCGGCCAACTCGCCGCCGCCGGCGCCAACGCGTTTGTCGCGGGCTCCGCCGTATTCAAGGGCGGCACCACCGCGGCCTACAAGGCCAATATTTCGGCTATCCGCAACGCGGCGGCATTGGCGCGTGGCGAAGCGATCTAGCGTTTTTTTACGATTATTGAGGCGCGGTGCAACGTCTAGCGCTTGCGCGGGGCTTCAAGGCCTCGCAACAACAGCGCCAGCACGGCGTCGATCCTGGCCGCAAGCTGCGGATCGCTCCATTCATCGGAATGGGCCGGATGATGGAAGCGGCTGGTGGCATCGAAAATCGCGTGGGCGGTGGCTTTGGCGTCGGTGACCTGGAAGGCCCCCTGCTTCGCACCATCAGCCAGGATGAGCGCAACCTGGTCGACGAGGCTCTCCTTATGCGCCTTCACCACCTTGCACGCCTCCTGCGCCAACGACAGGTAGGTCGCGAACATCTCGGGGTCGTCGAAAAACCGCTTTTGCTTGGCCGCAAACAGCGTCCGCAGCCATTTGTCGAGCCTTGCAGGTGCCGGTCCGGACCCTTCGGCGATCTTGGCAAGCGGGGCGCTCACGCGGTCAAGCCAGCGTTTTGCGACGGCCTCGCGCAACGAAGCCTTGCTCGGAAAATGGCGGTAGACGCTGCCGTGGCTCACATCGAGCGCACGGGCGACATCCACCACGGTCGCTTTGGCCAGGCCAAAGCGACGAAGCACGTCCTCGGTGACCTCCAAAATACGCTCAGGGGTCAAAACCACTGTCTCGTTCATGCGCGCATCCTCTGCTTTCGCGAGCCGATCTCGTGGTTTGTCATCGCGGCATCTGTTAACGGGCTAATTTTTCGGCTTGCGCGGCCAGATGACGGGCCACACGCATATTGAGCCAGCTCTGGATTTGGGTGGTCAGGAATAAGATCTGGATAGTCATGGCGAAGTCCTCTTGCATTGCCTGGCTCGCCGCCGGTGCGGCCAGCCAGCTGACGCCCCAACATCTGGCGTCACCGGCAATATAAGATATCTCGCTAACAGATTTCAATATCTGTCAGTCAATATCCCGTGATCAGGATGCGGCGGGCTTCATGGGGCGACCGGTAGGTCCGTGCACCGGCTGGCGTGTTTGTCTCCCCTCGCCCGCTCTGCTAAAGCGCGTCGTAACCGCTAAAACCTCAGAGTCGTCGATGATATCCCGCTATACCCGCCCGGAAATGGCCGCCATCTGGGAGGCCCAGACGCGCTTCAAGATCTGGTTCGAGATCGAGGCGCATGCGGCGGATGCGCAGGCGGAACTCGGCGTAATTCCGAAGGAAGCGGCGAGGGTCATTTGGGCCAAAGCCAGGGACGCGATCTTCGACGTCGCCCGGATCGACGAGATCGAGCGCGAAACCAAGCACGACGTCATCGCCTTCACCACCCATCTGGCGGAAATCGTTGGCCCCGAGGCACGCTTTGTGCACCAGGGGATGACCTCCTCCGACGTGCTCGACACCTGCCTCAACGTGCAGCTCACGCGAGCGGCGGACCTCTTGATATCCGACATCGACAAGGTTCTTGCCGCGCTGAAGAAGCGTGCCTTCGAGCACAAGATGACACCGACCATCGGCCGCTCGCACGGCATTCATGCCGAGCCCGTGACGTTCGGGCTGAAGCTTGCCTACGCCTATGCCGAGTTCACCCGCGCCCGCGAGCGGCTCGTGCTCGCCCGCGCGGAAGTCGCGACCTGCGCGATTTCGGGTGCGGTGGGCACCTTCGCCCAGATCGATCCGCGCGTCGAGGAACACGTCGCCAAGGCGATGGGGCTCAAGCCGGAGCCGATCTCCACGCAAGTGATCCCGCGCGATCGCCACGCGATGTATTTTGCAACGCTCGGCGTGATCGCCTCCTCGGTCGAACGCCTCGCCACCGAAATCCGCCACCTGCAGCGCACCGAGGTGCTCGAGGCTGAGGAGTTCTTCTCCGAGGGCCAGAAGGGTTCTTCGGCGATGCCGCACAAGCGCAACCCGGTGCTCTCGGAAAACCTCACCGGCTTGTCGCGCATGGTGCGCGCCTATGTGACGCCGGCGATGGAAAATGTCGTGTTGTGGCACGAGCGCGATATCTCGCACTCCTCGGCCGAGCGAATGATCGCGCCCGATGCCACCGTGACGCTGGATTTTGCGCTTGTTCGCCTTGCGGGCCTGATCGAGAAGCTTCTGATCTACCCCGAGAACATGCAGAAGAACCTGGATCGTCTCGGCGGCCTCGTTCACTCGCAGCGGCTTTTGATCGCGTTGACGCAAAAAGGTTGCGGCCGCGAGGACGCCTACAAGCTCGTGCAGGGCAACGCAATGCCGGTGTGGCGGGGCGAAGGCGACTTCCAGTCACTCCTGAAAAAAGACCCCGAGGTGAAGAAGTATCTGACTGATGCCGAAATCGAACAGCAATTCGACCTCGGCTATCATTTCAAGCACGTCGACACGATCTTCAAGCGGGTGTTCGGAACAAGCTGACCCAATCACCGGGCTGGCTCGCCGCTGCCCGATCGTGGGCAAATTCGGCCGCCTATAAAAGCAACTGAACGGTAACCCCGGTTCGGCTAGGATCGCTTCCGTGTCAGCGCCTCCGACGATTCTTGTTTTCGATTCCGGCCTTGGCGGCCTCACGGTCTTGCGCGAAATCGTCCGCGCGCGACCCGACGCGCATTACGTATATGTCGCCGATGATACTTTCTTTCCCTACGGCCATCACAGCGAGGAGCAGATCATTGGCCGCGTGGTGCCCCTGATCGGTGAATTGATCGCCGCGCATTGCCCGGATCTGGTCGTGATCGCCTGCAATACCGCCTCCACGCTGGTGATGGCGCACCTTCGCGAGCGATATCAAGTTCCCTTCGTCGGCACCGTGCCCGCGATCAAGCCGGCCTGCGCGGGCTCGAAGACCAAACGCGTCTCGGTGCTCGGCACCAGGGGCACCGTCAAGCGTGAATACACCAAGACGCTGATACGCGATTTCGCGCAAGGCTGCGAAGTCACGCTGGTCGGCTCGGCGGATCTCGCCGCGCTGGCCGAAGCCGCGCTAAGCGGCGGTGAGGTGAGCGACGCCCAAATTTCGGCGGAGTTGGCGCCGTGTTTTGTCGGCGCCGAGGAAGACGCCTCCGCGCGCACCGACACGGTCGTGCTGGCTTGCACCCATTTCCCGCTGCTGATGGACCGGCTGACGAGGCTCGCGCCGTGGCCGGTGGAATGGATCGACCCCGCTCCCGCGATCGCCAGGCGGGTTGCAAATTTGCTTAGAGCGCCAACCGGCGAGGCCGATCGTTCCAGGGCCGAAATGGTTTTCACGTCAGGACGGCCGCACACGCTAAGCCAGGCCTTGATACCGTTTTTCGGTGGGCGGGTTCCGGCCTAAAGGCACTGAATCGCTCATAATCCCGCCCTTATCCCTGCTACCCCTCACGGAGGCTTCGGCCAGAACCATCTGGCGTCACACCCGCTGGTCCGTGCTAGATCAGGGCAGGCAGACGGGTGCCAATGGTTAGATCAGGAACTTGAGCCAGGCGATGCGCGGAACGGTTCGAAAAATCTCATTGCCGCGTCGTTTCATCGCCGACCTCATGCATGCGTCGATGCGTGTGCCGTTCATATCGCTTTCGCGGACCCTTGATGTCGGCCGACTGATCGAGGCGCGCGCGCAAGTCGCGAAGCCGCCCGGCTGGGCGGCGATCTTCGTCAAGGCGTTCGCGCTGTTGGCCAAAGACGAACCGGTCCTGCGCACGCTCTATGTCAAATTGCCGTGGCCGCATTTCTTTGAGCTGCCGCGCAGTGTCGGCATGGTTGCGATCGCCCGTGTCGAGAACGGACAGGATTGCATTCTGCCCGAAAAGGTGCCTGCACCGGACGAGCGGCCGCTGACGGATATCGACGGCCAGATCCGGCGCGCCAGGGATTTGCCGCTGATGGAAGTCCCGGCCTTTCGGAAAATTCTGATGGCCACACGGCTGCCGCTGCCGTTGCGCCGCCTGAGCTGGCTGGTCGGGCTCAATGTCGGGCGGATGTACGCCAACAATTTCGGCAGCTTCGGGGTGACATCGGTCGCCGCGTACGGCCCCGGGGAGCTGCATGCGCTCAGTCCCGGCCCGTTTCTCCTCAGTTATGGCGTGGTGAGGCCGGACCGCAGCATCGACGTCATCATCCGCTGGGACCACCGAATTACCGACGCCGCCTTTATCGCTGGGACCCTGACTCGCCTGGAACAGGTCCTGAACACGGAAATATCGGCTGAATTGCGCGGCATCCGGCAGCCGGCGGAGGTAAATCCGGCGCCAGCGGCGACTTAGGGGTCTGTCATTCCGGGGATGCCAACGGGTCCGCGCGAAGCGCGACCCGATTGGACCATCCCCGATTGGACCATCCTGGAATGACGCTGCTTGATTGACAGGACAGCGGTTTCTGCCTAGAAACCACCTGCTCGCGGGCCGGTTTCGGCCCGCGATGCGTTTCGCGACCCGTGGTCCATCCCTTCATGCTTTTAGGGCCGGACCTGTCGGCACCGGGAAATTCCCGGCGCACAGGAGGGCGCGTTTCCTCAACTTGCCAACCAGAACGCCATTGCATTCGCGATGGCAATGTCGAAGAGGACGCGATGACAAAGCGCAGTGAGGCGAAATACAAGATCGATCGCCGTATGGGCCAGAATATCTGGGGCCGCCCGAAGAGCCCCGTGAACCGCAGGGAATACGGCCCCGGCCAGCACGGCCAGCGCCGCAAGGGCAAGCTCTCCGACTTCGGCGTGCAGCTGCGCGCCAAGCAGAAGCTGAAGGGCTATTACGCCAACATCAGCGAACGCCAGTTCCACGGCATTTATGTCGAGGCCGGCCGGATGAGGGGCGATACCGGTGAAAACCTGATCGGCCTTTTGGAGCGCCGCCTCGACACCGTGGTGTATCGCGCCAAATTCGTCGCCACCATGTTCGCCGCGCGCCAGTTCATCAATCACGGCCACATCAAGGTCAACGGCCGCCGCGTCAATATCGCGAGCTTCAAGGTGAAGGTCGGCGACCTCGTCGAGGTCAAGGAATCCTCAAAGCAGCTCACGCACGTTCTCGAAGCAACCCAGCTCCCCGAGCGCGACGTGCCGGACTACCTTGAAGTCGATCACTCCAAGATGACGGCCAAGTACGCCCGCATCCCCGCGCTGACCGACGTGCCGTTCCCGGTGCAGATGGAGCCGCATCTGATCGTCGAATTCTATTCGCGCTGATTTTGTCGATGCGTTTACCAACATCGAAGGCCCCGGTTTTTGCCGGGGCCTTTTTGTTTCGGTATTATCAGTTATCTGATCGATGTCTTTCCGGGGCGCGCAGCGAACCCGGAATCTCGAGATTCCGGATCTGGTCCCTTGGCCATCCCGGAATGACACCAGCCAAAAGGCCCTGAGACCCCGCCATGACCTATATCCCTGCCCGTCCCGACCCCAAGGCACCGCCGGTCCGCATCAACCTGTTGTCGGATACCCAGACCCGCCCGACCCCCGGGATGCGCGAGGCGATGGCGCGCGCGGAAGTGGGCGACGAGCAGATCGGCGACGATCCTTCCGTGAATGCGCTGTGCGAACGCGTGGCCGATTTACTCGGCAAGGAAGCCGCCGTTTTCGTGCCGTCCGGCACCATGTGCAATGTCGCGGCGACGCTGGTGCATTGCCGGCCGGGCGATGAAATCCTGGCGCATGCCTCCGCCCATATCATCGCCCGCGAAGGCGGCGCCCACGCGGCGCTCGGCGGATTCCAGATCACGGCCCTGCCCGGCCCCGACGGGCAATTTGCGCCGGAGACGTTCCGCACTGCACTTCACCCGCGCACCCGCTACCAGCCGCCGCAGACGGTGGTGAGCGTCGAACAAACCGCCAATATCGGCGGCGGCACCATCTGGAAGAAGGCTGATCTGGATGAGGTCGTCAAAATCGCCAAGGCCAGCGGGCTCGCCACCCACATGGATGGCGCGCGGCTGTTGAACGCCTGCGTCGCCACCGGCGTCAGCGCTCGCGAAATGGCGATGGGCTGGGATTCCGCCTGGATCGATTTCTCGAAGGGACTGGGCGCACCGATCGGCGCCGTGATTGGCGGCACGCGCGACTTCATCGATGAAATCTGGCGCTGGAAGCAGAGGCTGGGCGGATCGATGCGGCAGGCCGGCATCTGCGCCGCCGCCTGCACTTACGCGCTCGACCACCATGTCGACCGCCTGGCGGACGATCACGCCAACGCCCGCGCACTGGCACGGGGACTGGCGCAGATTGCCGGCGTCGAGGTGCAGCAGCCGGAAACCAATCTGGTTTTCTTCAACCCCGCCGGCGCCGGCGTCAGCGGCGACGACATGGTCGTGCGCCTGCGTAAACACGGCGTGCTGCTCGCCATGATGGACGGCCGGATCAGGGCCTGCACCCATCTTGATGTTAAGGCGGCCATGATCGAGGAGACAGTCGGGCTGGTGCGGGAGATCGTGCGAAGCGCGTGAGGCAGATGCCCTGCCCTCAGCGATCGGCCCTGTCCGTCGCAAGCCGCAGCGCTGCCAGTATCGACGTGAAGACCATGGTGAAGAGCAGGATCACGACCGTCGTCTCGCGCAAATCCGCAACGCGCCAAACATGGTTGGCTGCGTCAACCACCTCGCCGCTTTGGCCGATGAGCCATGGCATCACATGGGTGAGGCCGGAACCGAGATAGAGCAAGATCGCGGCGAGCTTGAGCGCGCGGGCTTGTTTGGCCAGTGGTTCAGCGACATGGCGCCGGCGGTTCAGATAAAGAGCGAACGCCTGATAGAACAGCCACGCGGTCAGCAACCACCCGAAATAATTCGACAACGGAACGCCGAAATGCGCCCCTCCGTCATGCCAGGTCCAGGCCTTTGAAATGGTGGATTCGGGCGGGTCCATTACCACATCCCATTGCGTCATCACAAATGCTGCGACGACGGGCAACGCCATGAGTTCGATCCTCCGGCTCGCGCGCGCCTCTCCGCCGAGCAAGATGCCGGCCACAATCCAGGAAAAATATCCCATGCCGAACCAGAGCGGCCCTACGATGATCGGGATGGTGCCGATATGCGGCAGATTCGATCCGACTTCGAAATGGTAATGCCCGAAGGGCCACCCCGTGGCGACGCCGATATTCTCCATCGTGAATGTGATGGCGACACAGATCGCCAGCAACGCAAGCGCATCCTTCCAGCCATAAGTCAGAGCCGCGTGCGCACAAGCGGCAAGGATTCCGATGGCCGCCAGCCCCTGCGCGAGCGGCGTCGGATTCCAGGCAAAACCTATAACCAGAGCCAGATAGATCGCCAGAGCAACCCAGAAAATCGCCTCAAGCAGCGGAAGGGAACGCTCACCGGCAGCTTTCACGCTCTCTTGCACGGACATCGCATGCTCCGGGGTCATTTGTTCAGCGCCTGATAGATCAGCGCCTTCAGCTCGGTCTGAATGCGTTCGCGCTGCGATGGCGACTGCATCATGCAAATCGCGAACATATCGTTCTTGGGATCGATGAAGAAGAAGGTGCCTCCGACGCCGTCCCAGCGGTATTCGCCCAATGGCCACGAGGTGTGCGCAGGCACTTCCGTCCGCACGGCGAAGCCAAGACCGAAGCCGCTGGTTGCGCCCGGAAAGTAATAATGATCGCGGGCGATTTTTGTCTGCGGCCCGATATGATCCGACGTCATCAGCGCGACGGTTTCGGGTTTGAGGTAGGGCCTGCCATCCAGCGTGCCGCCATTGAGCAGCATTTGCGCGAAGCGTCCGAAATCGCTGGTTGTCCCCACCATGCCCGCCCCGCCGGACTCCCAAGCCCGCGGAATGGCCGGATCCCCGAGGCCGGCGATGGGACCTTTGAAGCGGTCTGCCGGCAGCGGCTCGGCGACGCGCGGCCGCCTGGCCGCGTCGGCGACGTTGAAGGCGGTATCGCTCATGCCGAGCGGATCGAGCAGCCGCTCTTTCTCGAATCGAAACAGCGACTGTCCCGATACGACTTCGATGACCCGGCCGAGAATATCCGTGGAATGGCCGTAATCCCACAGCGTTCCCGGTTGTTCTGCAAGCGGAAGTTTTGCGATGCGTTCGGCGAACAGGGCGTTGTCGAAATCGCCCTCGAACAGGCCCGCGTTCGCATAGAGTTTTCGCACCGAACTGTCGCCGTAGAATCCATATGTCAAGCCCGAGGTGTGGCGCAGCAGGTCCTTGATTGTGATCGGACGATCGGGCGGTGCGCGAACGAGCGCGATTTTCCCGTTCTCGTCACGTCTCTCGAGGCCGACCTTCACCTCGGCAAACGCCGGAATATATTTCGAAAGCGGGTCGTCCAGCGACAGCTTGCCGTCATCGACCAGCATCATGGCCGCGACCGATGTCACCGGCTTCGATATCGAGTAGAGCCGAAAAATCGTATCAGTGGTCATCGCACGCTTGCCATCGACGTCACGCACGCCAAAACTTTCGAACAAGACGGGTTGCCCGTGCTGCTGGATAAGCAGAACCGCGCCGGCAATC
>Ga0210405_10000972_pt1 | contig 34857 bp, 29 predicted proteins | sample IncBWH11MmetaG_FD_155492 | JGI IMG/M metagenome (GOLD analysis project Ga0210405, IMG submission 155492) | Forest soil microbial communities from Barre Woods Harvard Forest LTER site, Petersham, Massachusetts, United States - Inc-BW-H-11-M | ecosystem: Environmental > Terrestrial > Soil >... | reverse complement strand
TTGAGCGAACGCACCCTCGGCCTTCTAGTGGAATACCCATGGCCCGGGAACATTCGGGAGCTGGAGAACGTGATCAAGAAGATTGTGGCCCTAGAGAACGAGGAATTGGCGGTGTCTGATTTGAGCGCCCGCCCCCCGCTCCAACCCCCCGCTACTTCAGGGATGTTTACACGTTCGCTGAAAGCTGCTTCGCGAGAAGCATCTCAACAAGCCGAGCGTGAGCTGATACTACAAACATTAACGAGGACCCACTGGAACCGGAAGAAAGCTGCGGAGTCTCTGCAAATTAGCTACAAGTCGCTCCTTTACAAATTGAAGCAGATCAGAGTACCGGAGTCTTAGAAAGTCTAGATGGACTGGAGAGATTTTATGAGGAATCCGAAGATCACGGGTCTCATGATTTTGCTGGCGCTTCCTGCAGCGACGTTAGGTACGCAAGAGAAATCCCCCAAGCCGAGCACGGAAAACAAGCTGGTGTCGGACAAGGATAAGGCAGGGAACGGCGGAGGGGATGAGACCGCAGCAAAACCCGCGACGCAAGACCCCAACTACATCATCGGGCCTGAGGACGAGCTGATCGTGAACGTGTGGAAGGAGGTAGATTTGTCTCGTTCCGTTCCGGTTCGTCCGGACGGCAAGATCTCCCTGCCTCTATTGAATGACGTTCAAGCGTCTGGGTTGACTCCGATGCAACTAGGCGCCGAGATTACCACAAGGCTGAAAAAGTTCATTTCTGAACCGCAAGTGACGATTATCGTCAGCAAGGTCAACAGCCAAAGAATTTACATCGTCGGCGAAGTGACGCACGCCGGGGCGTACCCTCTGGTGCCCAATATGACGGTTTTGGAGGCGCTGTCGAGCGCGGGCGGTTGTACGCCGTTCGCCAAGCAAACGAAGATCTACATCCTGCGGGTGGAGAATGGCCAAGAAGTTCGGCGACCGTTCAATTTCAAGGAAGTCCTGAGCGGCCAGCGCATGGAGTTGAACATTCTCCTGAAGGCCGGCGACACGATTGTGGTGCCCTAGGAGAGTTATGTCATACAAACTCTACCTATCCGCCGCGGCCGTCTTGAGCGGCCTGGTTTTCTGGGCTCCACTTGGGAAAGCACAGAATCCCAGTTCTGGAGCGCAACAGCCGCGTCCCGGCAGCCCAGCAGCAGAGGGAAGCGGGTCCGGCGCCAAAGAGGCGGCTACGGGCTCTCCTTTGCTCGACGCGCAAGATTTGGTGGCAGACACGACGCCGCTTACGGGAGCCTTGAATCTGAGTTTGGGATTGCCCGCGGGGCGACATAGCTTCCTTTTGCCGAGTTTCGGCGTCTCGTCCCAGGTGCAGATAAATCCCTACACGTCAAACTTGCCAAATGCCCTAGACCGAGTCGAGACTGGCTATGCAACGGGAAGGCTGGCTCTGAGCATGGCTTCGGGACGATCCAATCTCGCTCTGGACTATTTGGCAGGGGGCTCCTTTTCGAGCGATCCTAACCAAGGAAACGCCGGGATTCAAAGTCTGCATTTTTCTGACGTAATCCATTGGGGCCGCTGGTCGACGATGTTCGGCGATCAGCTGAGCTATACCGCGCAATCCCCATTTGGCTTTGGAGGTTTGGGGAGCCTGAACAATCTGGGAGTGGGTCTGGGCAGCATCGCGGGGTCAAATTCGGATATTCGGGACAATTTCCTGCCCGGCCAGTCCATTTTGATAAATGGCTCAACCCAGATCAGCAACGCGGCAGTTGGAGAAGTAGATTATGCGTTGAGCCACCGAGGTTCTCTTACGTTTGCCGGTTCATACGGCCTGCTGGATTTTATCAACGCGGGGTTCCAAAACAGCAGCAGCGCCAGTTTTCAAGGCGGCTACAACTATTTGGTGGATCGTAAGAATTCCATAGGCGTTCTTTATCGATTCAATGAAATCATGTTTTCAGGTCTCTCTCAGCGAATTGACGACCACGGCGTTCAACTGTCGTATGCCCGACGGATCGTTGCAAGGCTCAGCTTTCAAGTCGGAGCCGGGCCGGACGTGGTGATCTATAAATCGCCGCTGGCAGCTTCAAGCACCGTCGCGAATTGGATGGCCTCCACTGCTTTGAGATACCAGTATCGTCATTTCGGAGCAGGAATCAGCTTCAACCATTACCTGACGGGAGGCAGCGGCCTTTTGACGGGAGCGCAGACCGACCTGTCTTCCGGCTACCTCAGCCAGGCTTTCAATAAAGATTGGGAGGGGTCGCTGTGGGCTGGTTACTCGAGGAACCAGGCCCTGCAGCAGACGATGCCTAGTGCCAACGGCGTTGCGCCGCAGGCCTGGTATGCGACGGCGCAAGTAAAGCGCAACTTTGTACGCTACGGGAGTCTGTTTATTGCGTACAGCGCGTCTGGGCAGTCAAATCTGGCGACGCTTTGTACGATGCCGGCATGCAGAGCTAGTTTACTGACCAGCACGATATCGGTCGGCTATAACTGGGGACTACGTCCGATCGTGCTCGAATAAACGCTGGGAGACTTTAGAAGCATTAGAAAGGGTCGGGATTTCAATGATCGGTCAGCATGAAATGACTATTGAGGACTACAAGTCGATCTTGAGGCGGCGGATTTGGCTTTTGATCATTCCGGCAGTGGTATTTGCGGTGGGCGCCTATTTAGTGTCCCTGTTTCTACCGGCACGCTATAAGTCGGAGACGGTGGTATTGATCGAAGCGCCGACCGTTTCCTCGGAACTCGTGAAGCCGATTGGCGGGGACACGAATCAGCGGCTGGCTACGATGAGAGAGGAGATTCTAAGTCGGACGAGGCTTCAACAAATCCTGGAGAAGTTCAATCTCTATCGAGAAGATATCGGCAAGCGTCCGATGGAAGAGTTGGTTGGGCGTTTGCGAAGCTCGATTGATGTAAGCGCGGTTCGGCCCATGGACCGTACAAACGCTAACGGCTTGCCCGGGTTCACGATCGAAGTGGTCGCCGGGAAGGCGCAATTGGCGCAGCAGATTTGCACTGAGATTACGTCGATGTTTTTGCAGCAGAATGTGATCATCAGCGAGCGCAAGGCCGAAGATCAAACCGATTTCATCAATAGACAACTGCAGGAAGCAAAAGCGAAACTAGATGACCAGGACGCCAAACTGGCTGATTTCCAGAGGCGTTACATGGGCGCCCTTCCCGACGAAGCGCAGACGAATTTCAGTTTACTTACGGGATTAGCTTCGCAATTGGATTCGGTGACGCAGACTCTGAATCGGGCGCAACAGGACAAAGTGTTTCTGGAATCGGCTTTGAGCCAGCAAATCGCGGCCGCCAAGCTATCACAGACGGGCGACAACCCGGATACCCTCTCGCGGCAGCTCGCTACTTTAGAAGACCAACTGGCTTCCTTGCGTACACGTTACACGGATGATCATCCTGACGTGGTCAAGGTGAAGAACGAAATAGCGCAAGCGCGGCAAAGGATAGATGAACAGGCTGCCAATGCGCAGACCGTTGCGCAAAAGGAGAAGCCGGGCTTGCCTGTGGACACAGTGCAGGCACAGCAGATACGCGCACAACTTCACCAAATCGACGTAACCATTCAAGAAAGAATGGCCGAACAATTGCGGTTGCAGCAACAGATTAGCCGGGTGCAGGGAAAATTGGAGCTCACGCCCGCGGTGGCCCAGCAATACAAGGCGATCACCCGCGACGCCCAAACGGCTCTCAATATCTACAACGAGTTGTTGAAAAAACAGAGCGATTCAGAGATGTCTCGTGATTTGCTCCGGCGTCAACAGGGAGAGCAGTTTCGTGTGCTGGATCCGCCTAGCTTGCCTCAACAGCCGACCTTCCCAAACCGGCGCCTGTTTGCCTTTGGTGGTCTAGCTGGAGGAATGGGGTTCGGGTTAGCGATCGCGTTCCTTCTGGAGGCTCAGGACACGACTCTGAAGACCGAGAGGGACATCGAACATATTCTAAAGCTACCGACTTTGGCAGTAATTCCGGCAATGAAACCTGTGCGAGAAAATGGCGGCAACGGCTCCGAAGAGCGAATTCCAGATCGAAAAGACGAGCCAATCAATATGAATGTCGGGGTTTAATAAAGAATGTACAAAAACTTTTTTGGGTTGAAAGACCTTCCCTTTAGTTTTAGTCCAGACCCGCGCTACCTGTACATGACGAAATCGACCCAGGAAGCCCTGTCGGTTTTAACGTATGGGATCGAGAGCCGGAAGGGTTTCCTCTTACTGACTGGAGAAGTCGGAACGGGGAAAACGACACTACTCAATCGGCTGCTCGATTGGACGCGTGAGCGGGATGTGGCTACGGCATTCGTATTCAACTCGCAACTGCAGAATGTTAGCCAACTGTTCGATTTCGTGATGGCGGAGCTGGGAATACCGTGCGAATCGCGGATAAAGAGCCAGGTTCTCTTAAAGCTGAACCAGTGGTTGTTGCAGCGATATCGGGCGGGGAAGACCACGGTGCTGATCGTAGATGAAGCGCAGAATCTTTCAGATCAACTGCTGGAGGAGATTCGACTTTTAACAAATTTAGAAACTTCCAGTGAAAAACTACTTCAAATCGTGCTCTCCGGGCAACCGGAGTTAGAACAAAAACTAATGCAACCTCAACTGCGCCAATTGAGGCAGCGGATCGTTTTCCGGAGCCGGACCGTTCCGCTAAGCCGGGAAGAAACCTATGGGTATATCGCCGAACGACTGCGGATCGCCGGTGCAAATGGCCAGCCAATTTTTTCCAAAGAGGCGATGGATACTATTGATCATTACGCTAAAGGGATCCCACGGGTTGTCAATCTCCTGTGTGAACATGCCTTGATTAATTCGTTTGCTGAGGGCGTCAGGCCGGTGCCGGCAAAAGTTGTTGAAGACGCGGCGAAGGAATTCCAATTGGACCAAGTTTCACCCATCGCCGTGCCCGGAGCCTGGTCGGACATGAACAAGGAACCAGGAGAACGAGTGGAAGGTCTTCTCCGTGATCTATTCACGATTCTGCGGCCGGCGGAAGAACCGAAACCTCTTACGGCGGTTATACGGGAAAGGAAATCATGAGTAAGATTTACGAGGCCCTAAAAAAGGCGCATGGCGAGAGAGCGCTAGAAACGCCGGAGGCAAAAGCGCATGTTGACGAACCAGCGCGTGTCCCGACGGCTTCGCAAGAGGTGCCTGTCATTCCGGCGGTGGAACGGCATCAGCCCACTCCGCGCCCGACTCATGCCGCTGGAATCTCGGGTCAATATCTGAGATTTGACGACCTTCTCAAGCAATGCGCAGAACCGGTGTGGCAACCCGATCCAAACATGATTGTATTCTCCGATCGTCACAGCCCGCACGATGGTGCAGAACAGTTCCGAACCCTGCGTGCGCGGCTGTATCAAATGCGGGATGTTGCGCCTCTTAAGAGAGTGTTGATTACTAGTGCCCTCGCAGCGGAAGGGAAGACATTTGTCGCAACAAATCTTGCCCAAGCAATTGCCCGCGAGCGCGATCGAAAGGTACTGCTCATTGATGGAGATTTGCGAAGGGCCAGACTGCATCTTCCATTAGGTGCGCCCGCTTCGCCCGGACTCTTTGAATATCTGCGCGAACAAGCGAGCGAGGCGGAGATCATTCAGCACGGCCAGGAAGGGAATCTTTGTTTCATCGCAGGAGGGGAGGGCGGAGAGAGTAATGCGAGCGAGCTACTTTCGAACGGACGATTGCAAAAACTACTCGATCGTGTTGCGCCGCTTTTCGACTGGGTAATCCTGGATTCGCCGCCGTGTCTGCCAGTTGCGGATGCCAGCGTACTGGGTGGTTTTGTCGACGGCGTGTTGTTGGTGGTGAGATCCAAATCGACACCGTCTGCCATGGCCCAGCGGGCTCGCAAAGAATTGCGAAAGAACAATGTGATAGGTGTTGTTTTGAACGCAGTTGAAGGTGCGGATTCCTATAGCGCATATTACTCCTATGGGTATGGGAGCGAGGACAAAAAAGGCGAGAAACAGAAAGCGGGGTGAGCTACCTTGCCAATGCTGGAAGGTAGTGGAGACCAAAGTGGGCCATCATGGGAAAAGAGCCGCTGGGAGCTGTGAACGCCCGTGGACAGAATCGAGAAGAGGTTTTCCTTCCGCCTCGGGAACTGCCTTCGAGCTCCTCGTGAGTTATTGAAAATAAAAGACTTAATTGGATTGCAGTGGTCACCCGATTGCACGCTTCTCAGGTTTGAAGGTAAGAGAGTCCGAGTGTCAGAAAGAGGGTCGCAATAGCGAATCACCCTCTTACAGCGAAAAAAGATGCCGCGAATCGGGTCACACGAAGTTCCAACTAGAACTCTGCTCCTGATGTTCGTGGACATTGGGGCAACTATCGGTGCTTTGGTGGCTGCTGCAGCAGTCCGCCTTCCCGAAGTATTCCATACCAGCGTTCATACGGGTTTCTTTTGGGCCAAAATAGGGGTGGTCACCCTCGTTTGCTGGCTGTCGCTTTATTTCAACGATTTGTACGATTTCCGAGTGGTGCGCCGCCGGGCCGATCTTCTCGCTCACACCATGCAGGCACTTGGAGCGGCTTGTTTGGCATTGGCGGTTATCTATTTCATCGCACCTGGAGCGAGCCTGGGCCGCGGTATCGCTCTCACCGCCGCACCGTTAATGTTCATTCTTTTGCTGAGCTGGCGGTTGTCAGCAAATGCTACAAATTTGCTAGCTCGTGGTGACGAGCGAGTTCTCGTCCTTGGGACTAGCGAGGGTGGCGTATCGTTGGTTAAACATATCCTTGGTCACCCAGAATACAACATGAAGGTTGTGGGATTTCTCGATGAGAGAGGACAGGACATCGGGAAATCGCTGGTGAACCCGCGGATCATCGGCGCAACGCAAGACGTCGAAGAAATTGTCGCGCGTGAAAAAATCGATCGTGTGGTGCTCTCCTTAAGGGAACGAAGGGGCGGTACTCCGGTGCGAGAACTGCTAAATTTGAAGCTTGCGGGGACTCGCGTCGAAGATGTCCATAGTTGTTTTGAGAGGCTTTCCGGGCGAATCACGCTGGAGCACCTTTCGCCTAGCTGGCTCATTCTGTCGGATGGGTTTAAGAAATCATTGATTGTGCTGGCGGCTAAACGGGCGATGGATATCCTCGTATCGTCGATCATCCTTTTCTTAGTCTCGCCGTTGCTACCCCTCGTTGCCATAGCGATCTACCTAGAATCGGGTTTTCCGATTTTTTTTCGCCAGACACGTGTGGGGCACCGGGGGCGCGAGTTTCAACTTTTAAAGTTCCGGTCGATGGTTCAAGACGCAGAGAAGAACGGCCCGCAATGGGCCACGCAGCAGGACAGTCGCGTTAATGGAGTCGGCCGCTTCCTGCGCAAGACCCGGTTAGATGAGGTTCCCCAATTGTTCAATGTGTTTCGCGGAGAGATGAGTCTTGTTGGACCGCGTCCTGAACGTCCGGTTTTCTGCGAGATGCTGTCGGAGAAGATTCCCTTCTTTAACTTGCGGCACTCGGTACGTCCCGGGCTTACTGGATGGGCGCAAGTGAGATTCCGATATGGCGCGAGTCTGGAAGATGCGAAGGGGAAATTGGAGCTGGACCTCTTCTACTTAAAGAATCTTTCGCTCTTGGTGGATTTGGCGATTTTGTTCGAGACTGTCAAGGTCGTGGTCCTGGGTCGTGGAGCCCAATAACCCGCGCATGTATGGTCAATTCGTCAGTCCCATCCGTCATTCGGAGCGTCCCCGTGTGCTCCTGGTCGCTCCTTATTTCCTCCCGGCGCACTATGGAGGTGCGGTACAGGTTTACCACCAACTGTTGACTCGCGTGCGATCTCTAGCTCCTGTTATTCTCAGCCAGCGTTTGGGCGGCCAAATAGCGGAGATGGAGAAATTCGACTTGAGTTGTAGGTCCAACTACGGTTACGAAATGCGACGAATCGAACGATTTGATCTTGTATTTCGTTCTGACTCGAGATTGATGGAACGTGTGCTTGATTCGGTTCGATTTTTCAACATGACCAGACGCCACTGGTGCAGAACAATCAGAGAGGTTCAGCCTGACGTTGTCATATGTGGTGCGACCTTGGCTGCCGGATGGCTTATGAGTCGAATCCCAGGATCGATCCCTTTCATCAATTACCTTCACGGCGAAGAACTAGCAATTGGCGGGGAATCTCGCCTGGTTCGTCCGTATCTCTTTAAAAACCAATTGAAGGCGATCCGAAACGCAGACTTAAACATTTCGGTGAGTCGATACACTGCCAACAGAGCGGCTGATCTGGCGGGTATTGCGAAGGAACAGATTTCTCTGTTACCGAACTTTGTCGACATGAATCGATTCTCGCCACGTGCTGACCGCGATCAGCTTCGCCAGCAACTCGGCTGGGGGACCAGAAAGGTAATCCTCACGCTGGCGAGGCTGACCAAGCGCAAAGGAATCGACCAAGCTGTGCGTGCATTGGCGGGTTTGAGGCGTGAAGGTAAACTATCTTCCGACTGGCTCCATGTGATCGCCGGAACTGGCGAACAGGAAAAGGAGTTGCGCGATCTTGTTGATCGGCTTGGAGCTAACAACTACACATGCTTCGCGGGATTTGTGGATGAGTCGCGGGTCCCAATGTTCTACGGGGCCGCGGACATCTTTTTGCAAACAAATCGAAATCTTTCCGGAGATACTGAAGGGTTTGGTGTTGTTTTTCTTGAGGCTAGTGCTTCAGGCACGCCTGTGATCGGAGGCATCGCGGGGGGCACGGCGGACGCGATTCGTGAGGGAATCACCGGGTTTCGCGTGGATAGTGAAGATCTCTCCGCAATCGGCAAGGCAGTATTAGAATTGGTAGAGAACTCGGATCTGCGCGATAAAATGGGAAAGGCAGGAGTAGAGATTGTTTCTCGCGAACATCGTGTTGAAGCAGCCGTGTCGAAGTTCGAGGGACTAGTACAAGGAGTATTGAATGCCCGTGTCAATTTCCAAGCACCTGTTCATTCCGGCAATCGCTCATATGGCTCAACAAACTGATGGGAGTGAGCACTGTACTGAGCTTTGCAGGGTCGCGCCATTGCAGCACGCTGAAATCGATGGTCCATTCCCATGGAGAATCCCGACAGGCGACAGCCAAGATGGTTTCCATCAACTTATCCTAATAAGAGAGACTCTTAAAAGAAAATGAAATTGGTCGACGCGCTCAGAATTCTTCGTGAGGCGCCACACAACGCAAAGCCTTTTCTCACGTTTTTAGCTTGCGGATTCACGCCAGGTCATTTGCAGACATTCCTGGCAGCAAATCTTCAAACGCTTCTTCCGGATCGCTGTGTGGAAGTCACAACCGGCCTATACGGCGACATCGCGGGCAATATCGGACAGATTGATACACTCGATGGCGAAGCCGCAGCTGTAATCTTGGAATGGAGTGACATTGATCCAAGACTAGGCATCCGATCCTTGGGCGGCTGGGGACCAAAGCAATTGGAAGACATCCTCAGAAGCTTGCTGCCTCAACTGAATCGAATCAAAGAGCACTTGCAGAACGCTTCCGCTCGTCATCAGGTGGTTGTTTCTCTGCCTTCATTGCAGATACCTCCGATTGCCTTTACTCCGACTTGGCAAGCGAGCAGTTTTGAACAGGAATTAGAAGAGGAGGTAGCGAGACTTGGAAGCTGGATTGTGCGTCAACCTAATCTAAAACTTATCAACAGTGCCTACTTGACGAGGCATTCGTCTGGGTTTGACCGCTTTGATGTCCAGTCTGAGGTTCTCTCTGGATTCCCCTATGGGCTATCTTTTGCCTCTCGACTTGCTCAGGCCTTAGCTCAGCTGATTATCAATCGAGTGCCTAAAAAAGGGATCATCACGGATCTTGACGACACGATCTGGCGCGGGATCCTAGGTGAAGTTGGGATTGAAGGCATCTCATGGAGCTTAGAGCGCCGCGGCCATATGCACGGGCTCTACCAGCAGTTGCTTCGGGCGCTATCCGAGGAAGGCGTTCTTATTGCAGTCGCCAGTAAGAACAACCCTTCCATTGTGCAGCAGGCTCTTAAGAGTGACAGAATGTTTCTGTCGGCAAAGGATGTGTTCCCTATGGAAGCCCACTGGGGACGCAAATCGGAATCTGTCTCCCGTATCCTCAAGACGTGGAATGTTAGCGCTGAGAGTGTCGTCTTTATCGACGACAGTCCTATGGAATTGGCCGAAGTAAAAGCCACACACCCAGAGATTGAGTGCATTCTGTTTCCAAAGGACGACTATAAGGCCGTTTACTTACTATTGACAGATTTACGAGATCTATTCGGAAAAACTTCAATAACCAAGGAAGATTCAATACGGATGGAGAGTATTCGCCATTCCGCAATTTTCAAGGAAAGTGTGGATGATCCATTTTCTGCTGACGACTTTCTACGTCAAGCGGAGGCGAAGCTAGAACTAAGCTTGCATAAGATCCCTGTGGACCCTCGGGCGCTTGAACTTGTTAATAAGACCAATCAGTTCAATCTAAATGGCAAGCGCCTGTCTGAGACGGAGTGGCAAGCCTTTCTCGGGAATCCCGAATCTTTCCTCTTGGTGGCCGAATATCAGGACAAGTACGGGCCATTAGGAAAGATCGCCGTATTGGCAGGGAGAAATGTGGATAACAAAACCTGTGTTGAGGTGTGGGTGATGAGCTGCCGAGCATTCTCCCGCCGCGTTGAGCACTGCTGTCTGGCCTACTTGTTCGACAAATTCGCTTCGGAAGAAATCATCCTCGATTTTAAGGTTACAGAAAAGAACGGTCCATTCCAGTATTTTCTGTCGGAGTTTTCCCCTCAGCCTTCGGCCCTTGGCTTAAGAATTCCCAGGGGATCGTTTATCGCAAAATGTCCCGCCAGATTTCATTCTATTAGAGAGTTAAACGATGAATGATCTTTCCGTAAGACTCATGAACTGTTTTTCGGAAGTGTTTCCTGGTCTGGAAAAAAATGAGATTTTTCAAGCGAGTCCACGATCCATACAGAAATGGGATTCCATCGCGACCATCAATCTTCTGACGATCATTGAGGAGGAATTTGGTGTTTCGTTCGGTCCGGAAGAACTCGAAAGGCTAACCTCCTACCCGTCTATTCTCGAATACCTTGAGACGAAAGACCGCACTTCTCAATTCGAGAAAGAATGAATTCGCTCGATTGGAAAGACACGCATGCGAAGACCGAAGAACCGCGGAAACTGAGATTTCAAATCTGTACTTCTTGTCTGTCAGCGACTAGGTTCTGCTTTTGGGTACCACTATGTCAAACAAGCCCTGATCACACCAGTCATAGTTAATCAGCCAACTCGAAGTGCTTAGAGGAATTTCAATCCTCTGCCGTAGAGAAGATAAAGCAAAGAAGAAGTCCGTCTGTTCGGGACGGAAACCGAAATGCTCGTAGAGCGTTTGCATCTGCCTGTGGGAAGAGAGGAGCAACACTTTTCTGGGTTTTCGATCGTCGCGCGCAACTTCAAGAATGCTCAAGAGCGTCCCGTAGGCTAGACCCGAGGGATCATCACCATCACTCTGCGCCACAACGATTCGGTCGGGAAAGTCACTCAAAATCACATAACCTAGCGTACTGCTATTGGAGAAAACACGAAACAGGCGATATCGAACGAAGGAAAGCCCCAGTTTGTAACGCCACGCCAAATACTCGATCGAGGGAGCCAGCCGAAAATCGAACGGAGATTGTCGCGGTAATAGATCCTTTTGATACTCATGCTCCTCGCGAACCGAAATTCGTGTCAATACCTCGCGAGGAATACCAGAAGCGAACTTAGATATAGCCTTACGGGTAGCATTCCGCACGGCCCACTTTGCGGCCCTGGACCACCAGCGATTGTTCGGATAAACCGGATAGTCGTAATTCAAGATGAACTTCTTAATTCCGTTAAAGCATGTCCACCGTTGCTGGCTAACGATTTTATGAGCATCTTCTGAGCCTCCAAACTCCAGCGAAAAAGGGCACGTTTTCACCCAATGAAAGTATAAGTAACCACCGATCCCCGGAACAGCGACATGGAAGTTGCTTGCAACACCAGCGACGATCTCCATTCCGCGGTATTGGAAGTTTAGGAGTTCGATACCAATGGTACCGACAAGATTCCCTTTGTCTTCCAGGTAGAGGTACAGTTTGCAAAAACTGCGGGTCGAATAATAGTAATCGACAAACTCACGGTGAGTAAGAATCGAGACGCGCCGCCGAGACGCAAAAGCCCTAACGGCATCAAAATCCTCGGGTGAATAGGGGAGTATCGGCAACGCTAGTCCTCACAAGTTAAGAAGGTTTCTCGGCCGGAATTGCAATATCGTACACAAGATCAGTGGCCCATCTCCGTTCATTCGTTATATTGCTACGACGTGGCCGCGATTCCATGGTTTCCGATGAGCTTAGCAAACAGGAATCCGCCAAGCCGCCAAGCGTGCATCAACATTCTAGGTATTCAATTAAAAGTTTACTCTTCGTATATACCCACGCGATTCTGCGGCCGCCAAAAGCAACGGCGGGCAGGGGCGATCTCACGATGAAGCCTCCAGCTTTTCGGCTTAACTCAAGTTGTTTTTCTAGGGAATTAACTTGATAGCAAATATGATGCAACCCTCCTCCATGCTCCAAAAAACTAGTCACAGGTGAGTTGGCGCTTGCCGGTTCAACGAGCTCGATCAATGGATCGTTTGGGACCTTGCTTTGTAGGAAACTAACAAATACTTGTTGTAAAGGATCATGGATTACAACACGGTCCCAATTTGCTCCGATCGATTCGCAAAAGCTCTCAGCGACACCGTTTATCGACGGAACTATGTATCCGACATGATGAAGACTCCCCACAGGAACCCACGAAGGTACAAATGATGCCATGGTCAAGGCTACCTCAAACTCTCTATTCTTGCAGACTGACGCCACCCGAGGTTCTCAGTTTAGCTGCCCGGTCTCTGCATCCGCCATGCAAGATCTACGAGGTTGTCGGCAATCGGGATGCGGGGGAGTTCCAGAATTGAAGGTTGGGGAGGCACCCAACCTGCATTTGTCGTGACTGCCAATTCGAAATGTTTGCCGACGCAACTCACTACCCGGGTGTCGTAGGCCCCGTCTGGATAACAGAAGTGAGGAACTCTGCGGCACAATTCGTTCTCCAACCAGTTCTTGCATTCGCCGACCTCACTAGCGAGCTGATTATCATTCAATTGAGTAAGGATGTGATGATTTGTTGAATGCCCACCTATCTCGACAAAATTACGATCCATTGCCTTAAGCTCTTCCCAGCTCATCAGATCATACCTGTGGTGCTGTTCTTCTGTTGGGCGAAAATCGACAGTCATCTCGCGTATAATTCGTTCGTGCTCAACTCGTGTAGCTTGGGCCGTGTACTTCAGTTTGAGTAGAATTTGTTCAACATCGTATGTTTCAAGGCCTAGTCTCTTGGCGTAGCGGTTCCTGTTTTCCACTGACATCCACCACAGACGGGCACGGCATTCATGGTTCCACAACCACCGTCGGCTGTTTATCAAACCGGGGCATACAAAGAAAGTGGCCGCCACGCGAAATTCTCGGAGAATAGGGTACGCGGTCATAAAGTTGTTTCGCAGCCCGTCATCGAAGGTCAGCGCCACCCTTGGCCGCGCCTCTCGATGCGTGCCAATACTTTGGCAAACCTCTCCCAACGGGACGATTCGATAATATTGGCTAAGAAAGGACAGTTGGGCGCGGAAAGCTTCCGCCGGGAAGTCGGGAGTCCCCGTGCCATGGAACATCAAAATTCGTGGTTGCGAGTTAAAAACGCAGAGTATCCGTGATAGCCCCGCATAGAGAACGAAGGCGCGCGCAGCCTTTGAAGCAGAGTATCGAAGCGTATTGGTCGTCAGCACGTTTGCTTTGAAACCGCTCGCTTTCTCAGACCATTATGATTATCCCACCACATTAGAAGCAACGACGAATTTTCCCACCGCTCCGCGGCGATACGTTTGCTTGCAGATCTCCAGCTTTCGGCATAACGCTTTGCTCGTCGCGCCCTGGTCCCAAGTCTACTTCTGCCTCACGCGGCCTCGCGATGTTCTACTGCGCCGTATGTCGCTTCCTTCTCATCGAGTCCTCAAGCCCTCTCGAGGACGTGCCAATCTGGGGAGAAGGGCTAGACAAATGGCGGCACCTATACAGCGAGATGAAGGCACTGGAGATGGCGCAGATGAGAGAACCGAAAAAAGAGAATGCAAATTGAAGAAGATCGCGGCAGGAGGCTATGGGCATCGACACGCTGAAGGACGTCCGCCGAAAAACTGATAAGCTCGGCGACTACCTTCCGCCGGCGTGGCCACGACGCCGGTATTAAAAGTATATTTGCTACGCCATGTGTTCGTCAGCATCCCTGTATCCGAATGGATCTCGGTCCCAATATCGCGAGGACTCCTGCTGTTTTGCTCTTCGGGGATAGCAGGCAGTCATAAGTGAAATCACTGGGCGGGTTTTCCTCCAGCGGACTCAAGCCAAGATCCGTGACCCGAAATAAATCATATCCGTAGCCTACCGCGAGGTCAGCCAGTTCCTTACAAGTGTGACCTATTTTCTTAAGGGCACCACTGTTAAATTCCATAAGAATGATAGGCCTGTCTCCAGCCTGCAAAATGCTGGCACCGCCCCGGAGGAGCTTCACTTCAGCTCCTTCGACATCCACTTTCATCACATCAATCCGCTCACGATGGGAATCGCGCAGATAGTCATCAAGCGTTCCACAACTCACGTCGCAGACTCGTTTGTCGAGGGCGTCTTCAGGTGACGCCACTCCCAGAGAAGTTCCGCCCTGGAACTGAGGCCGGTGAAGATAGAGCCTGCCAGTTTGTTTTGAGTCTGAAAGAGCAAACTGATTGGCGAAAACATTTTCCAGTGCATTAATTCTGAGATTCTCCTTGAAGCAGCCAAAGGTCTCCGGGTTTGGTTCGAAACTGTGAACTTCACCATCCTTTCCAACGATCCTGCTAGCGACCAGCGTATAAAAGCCGACATTAGCGCCGACATCGAAAAAAACCATCCCCGGAAAAAGGATAGCGCTTAGGATTTCCACGTTTTGTGCGTCAGTCCAGCCTGTTTTGAAAATTTGAGCGTGACTCAGATCATTCCAAACCAGCCTAATTCTCATGCCATTTCGCAGACGTCTTACTGCGTAAGCCCGATAATAGAGCTCATTTGCCATTCGATAAAACAGGTCGTGAGGCTGATGGCCAAGCAGAATGGAAGCCTTAGCCCAACTCCATAATCCCCATCTTGTTAGGTGGGGAATTTTCGATGTCGTCCACATCGCAAGCTCGGAAACGGCACGCTTCCAAGCCTTGCGTCTAATCGTCGGGCCTAAGCCTTCCATGGGCACCTCCGTGATGTCACGCGCGGTCGTGCATTCGGGTATACCCGCATCCGCCGGCGAGCGAATTTGTGGTAATTGAGCTCCTCGTTCTTCCTTAGAACTCAAACGTGCCTTTAGAACGCGACTATATTTCGGGACCCCATGCAGAGGACATTCCCGGCGCGGAATTTTCCTGTTCGAGGTCGATAACGCCGCTGTGGAAGTCGGCCATAAGTAGTGAGCATATACCTCCACTCACTTAAGTCAAGCTTGCGATCACCCGCGCGTTAAGACACTTCGTAATGAAAAGAATGAACATGATTATGATTAGTGGCCGTTGAAGGCAATTGCGGCCGGGTCCGGAGCTGTTTTCGTACTGGGACGCCGCCTCCTTCCACTTGAGGCGATGCCTGTACCGAGTGTGTCTTTTTAACTCCTGGTAGCTAATCATTCGTTTTGATTTAATACGGTTAGCAGAGGAAATGGAACGGACAATTCGGAGAAAACGTTTCTCAGGAGTACGGACAATCCTCCGGAACTCCGTCTAGCGCATTGAAAACAGGTTACTTATGCTATTGACCATGGCTGTCGAATTGCCCTTTGATAGGGTCCGAGCAAGTCAGAATCGTACTTCCAAGGAGCCGGACACCGAGTCAGGTAGCCCACTCGGGATCGCCCCTGCCTCGCGTTTAGAACGAGGACTACACTACAGATGGAACTACCTTTCGCACCTGCCTCGCGTAGGATAACGAGGCGGGGTAGTTGGGCTGAGTTCTCGATATAGTTTCCGGGACTTGGAGATGCATTCAGCGGAAAACCACGAGTAACGAGGGAGCAGAGGAAAATCGATGTTGCGTCTCGGCCTTGCTGGATACCAGCCTTTGGTGCTCTACATAGGTGCGATCGCGGCGTTTCTACTTTCCATTGTTTGGAAGCCCGAACTGGGACTGTATTATCTTGTGCCCCTCCTCCCGATGCAGACGGCTCGGTACTGGCTTCACAACTATCCGTTTGGAGAGAAGCTGGTAGACGTCTTAATGCTCGGCGTTCTGATAGGCCTGTACGTTCATCGCAAGCGGCCAATTTTCCTGCCTTCGGCCGTGAACAAATGGATCGCCGGTTTTTGCTTGTTGATGTACCTCTCGCTCTGGAAGGGGGCCTCCTATCTTGGAGTAGACTTGCCACTGTCTATTGAGGATCCACGTTTTTCCGATTGGAAAAATTACGTTGAGATGCTGCTCTTGGTATTTGTGGTTGCCGCTACGATCCGAACAAAGAAACAGATGACGATTTTGCTGGCTTTGATGTGTCTTTCGATGTTGATGGTAAACCGCGCCTACCATAGCAACATTAGTGGACGTGACTTTTCTTCTTTCTCCTACGAGCTGCGCGATGCGGGGCCGCTCGGTTTTGCCGGTGAAAATGGAATGGGAGCTTTCCAAGCGGAATTCCTCGTCTTCTTGATTGGACTAGCGGCATATTCCAAAAAGCTTCTGGTTACTATCGGGATATGGTTCGTGGCTTTCACAAGTATCTACTCGCTTCTGTTTTCTTTTTCCCGAGGGGCCTACGTGGGATTTATGCTGGGCTTTCTGACCGTTGGTCTTGTGAAGAACCGAAAGTTACTGATCGTTTTTGTAGTGATTCTGATAGGTTGGCAGGGCATCGTTCCGAACGCAGTAAGAGAGCGGGTGATGATGACTTATCAGAATGGACAAGGTCTAGATTCGTCAGCCGAAGATCGCGTCACTATTTGGGAGGATGCGATGAAGGTGATCGATCACGATCCTGTTTTCGGGACCGGATTCGATACCTACCGATCTATGGCGCGAATTGGTAATTATGGGGACACGCACAACTACTATCTCAAGGTCGCATTGGAAATGGGAGTCATCGGGCTTCTATTGTTTCTGGCGCTCCTTTTTGCAGCAGGAAAAATGGCTTGGAGACTGTTGCGTCATGCGACTGACCCTCTCTTGCAGGCGATCGGATGCGGCTTTTTCGCAATGTGGGTGACGACGCTCATTGTGAATTTCTTCGGTGATCGATGGACGTTTTTGCAGGTAAACGGTTTCTTTTGTGTGCTCTTGGGAGTTGTGGCTAGAGGTCTTGTTGCAACAGAGGATACGAGGCCAACATTAATGACTGGATCGGAAGAGGTGGGGCTAACGTCCCCGCCTGCAGTGGGCGTATACCCATGATCCATTAACAGGCATTTTTACACTCCCAGCGAAGCGTCTCGACTGATGAGCACGTTACAATCGGTTTCAGCAAGATAAGCGATATCACTATGTGCGGAATTTACGGTCAAATCTCAAGTAACCCGGCCCGGCGAGAGTGCGGGCTCTCCATCCGACATCGCGGACCTGATGACGCAGGGGAACAGGTTTTCTCCATTGCGGGGACCGACCTTTGTGTCACCCTGGTCCATCGGCGGCTTTCCATTATCGACCTCTCACCGGCTGGCCACCAGCCGATGTGCAATGAAGATGGGACGGTTTGGATCACATTCAACGGCGAGATTTACAATTTTCAAGAATTACGTTCTCAACTCATCGCAGCCAATCATAGATTCAATTCGAAGACTGACACCGAAACTATCATCCATGGTTACGAGGAATGGGGTGAGGATGTCATCCGACGCTTGCGCGGGATGTTTGGGCTAGCCATTTGGGATGCCCGGAAGAGAAGTCTCCTTCTGGCAAGGGATCGAGTCGGAAAGAAGCCGATTTTCTATTACCTGAAGGAAGATAAATTCTTCTTCGGTTCTGAGATTAAGACGCTGTTAGCTTCTGGCGAAGTGCCGGCCGAGGCCGATCCAAGAGCGCTGCATGATTACCTCACATATCTTTACTTCCCTTCGCCGCAAACCGCTTTTAAGGGGATCTGCAAACTCCCTCCCGCGACGACCCTCACGTTGGAGGTTGGCGTGAATGGGAAGCTCAACCATCATATGCAGACGTATTGGGACCCAGTCGAGGCGGCCGGAGCCGCATCAATGCTTTCTTACAAGCAGGCTCTCGAAAAGACGCGCGACTTGATGGATGAAGCAGTGCGCATTCGGCTGATGAGCGATGTTCCCCTCGGCGTTTTCCTCAGTGGCGGCCTTGACTCTGGCGCCATCACCGCTTTCGCTGCGAAAAATAGCGTGAAGCCGGTGAAAACCTTCAGCATCGGCTTTCGCAACAACGAACGGTTTGACGAAATTGAGCAGGCAAATGAAGTTGCTGTGAAATTCGGAACGGATCATCAGGTCTTACAGGTGGACGCCCAGTGTGCCGAACATATCGGCACAGTCGTGCGGCACTTTGACGAGCCCTTCGGGAATCCGACGGCGATTCTCGAATACATTCTCACGAAACACATGCGCGAGCACGTCACGGTCGCCCTCTCAGGGGATGGAGGCGATGAGGCATTTGGTGGCTATGTGCGGTACGCGGGAGCTTGGCTGGCAGGAAAATACCGCGCATTGCCATCTCTAATAACTCGGGGGTTGATCTCCCGAGCCTCTCGCATTCTGCGAGACGATACGAGCGGTCGCCACGCGAATCGCAGAATCCGGGAGTTTCTCGAATCAGCGTGGCTGCCCCAGGAAGAGATGTACTTGCAGTGGGTCGGCTATTTCTCGGAGGCTGAGAAACATTCGCTTTATACGTCAGAATTCGCCTCGCAAGTCGAGGGTTGGGATTCTGGAGATTTTCTCCGAACACTTTTCCGCCGAGGATCTCACTTGGATCCACTGAACCAGCTTGGATATGTGGACCTGTCCTCCTTTCTTGCCGGAAACTGCTTGGAATATGCAGATCGGATGTCAATGGCAAATTCGCTGGAAGTGAGATGCCCCTTCACCGATCATCACGTTGTCGAATTTGGTTTGTCTATTCCCTTTGGATGGAAGTACCGTCCCGGGAATACGAAAAGGATCGTCCGTGAAGCGATGCACGGGGTACTTCCCGCGAGTGTTCTCCGGAAGAAAAAGATGGGCTTCAATCCTCCGTTGCCCCAATGGATCAACTTGGAGTTGAAGCCTTTAATCTCTGAATTGCTGTCTCGGAAAGCAATCGAACGGCGCGGCGTTTTTCGTCCCGAAGCGATCGAAGAGCTCTTGAAGGATCATGCCGAAGGAAAGCGCGATAACGCGCTCAAGATTTGGGCGTTGCTGATGCTTGAAGTTTGGTATCGGATGTACATTGATGGACAAGCAGGGTTGTTTGCAGAGACCTTGCAAGCCGCGATGTTGAGCGAGAACCCTGCATGAAACTCGAAGCCGGTACGGCCGTCTGCCCCGAGCGAACCGGGGGCAGTGGTCCGGTCCAATCAGGGGATCGTACTGAGCCGGCGAACCTGCGCGGGTCAGCAAATTCAAGTGAACTTCCACATGTGCTGTACGTGATTGACCAGCTGCGCCAATTAGGTGGTGCCGAACGAATATTGCTTGAGATGACCCGGCGGCTTTCCCCAAATCGATTTCGATGCAGCGTGGTCGCCTTTAATATGAATCCGGATTTGGATGCACTGAGAGCTTTTCCTACACCACTCTACAGTCTTCCTCTGAAGTGCACTTATGATCTTAATGCGACCAAACAGGCGATCCGTTTGCTTCGGCTGATACGCGCCGAAAGGGTATCCGTTGTTCACACGTTCTTCGAGACTGCAGATCTATGGGCGGCGCCCATTGCAAAGCTCAGCGGTTGCCCAATTCTGATTTCCAGCCGGCGTGACATGGGCATTCTGCGAACACGAAAACATAATCTGGCCTACCCATTTGTTAACCGGCTTTTTGATCGCGTTCTCGCGGTTTCCGAGGAGGTCCGTTCCTACTCTATTCGGCAAGACCGTTTGTCTCCGCAAAAAGTTGAAACTCTCTACAATGGCGTTGATATAGCCGAGCTAGATCGCAAGGCTGCTGAAGGCAATGCGCGACAAGAGCTGGGATTGCAGACCGGCGTGCCCGTCGTTTCGACGCTTGCCAATATTCGCTCCATCAAAGGAATCGATGTATTGGTCGGAGCCGCCCAGCGCGTTTGTATTGAGTTCCCGCAAACAACATTTCTGGTTGTGGGACGCGTCTTGGAGCCCGAGACGATGGTTGCGCTGCAAGCGCAGGTTGACTCGCTGCGGCTCACAGATAATTTTCGTTTCACAGGGGAAATGGGAAATCCGTTTCCGGTTCTCCGTGCTAGCAATGTTTTTTGTCTGCCGTCGCGCAACGAAGGCTTCTCAAACGCTCTCATCGAAGCGATGGGGTCCGGTTTACCATGTATCGCGACCCGCGTAGGAGGGAACGCAGAAGCATTGGTGGAAGGCGAGAACGGCTATCTTGTCGCCAGCGAGGATGCCAATGCGATGGCGGATCGTATACTTGGGCTGCTCCGAGACCGAGAGCTGGCTAAGCAAATCGGTTCAGCTGCACGCGTAACCGTTAGAGAACGCTTCAGTATGGAAGCTATGATGAATCGGCTGATGGGAATCTACGACGAGTTGCTGGCGGCGAAGCATGTCTAGTGTGTGGCAGACTGGGGCGATGTTACTGGTTTGGTTGAGCTTCGGCGCTCTTCTGTACGTTTATCTCGGATACCCTTTATTGCTTGCCGTCGTCGGGTTCTTCGTCAGACGGATCAAAGCTCCACTAGGTTTTTTCCCGACAATCTCGGTGCTGATTGCCGCTTATAACGAAGAAGCCGGCATTCAGAAGAAGATCGATGAAACCCTGGCTCTCGATTATCCGGTGGACAAGATGGAAATCATTGTCCTCTCGGATTGCTCCACAGACCTCACCGATGAGATTGTGAAGTCCTGCACAGATCCGCGCGTCAGATTGTTCCGCTCTCCGCAAAGAAATGGAAAGACGAACGCCCAAAACCTTGGGGTGGAAACTGCGAAGGGTGAAGTACTGATTTTCTCGGACGCGACGACGGTCTATCACCCGCTGGCTCTCCAATATCTTGCCACCAACTACGCCGATCAGAAAGTTGGCGCCGTAAGCGGGCGCTATCAATATTTTGATCCAGAGGGGAAGTCACCGACCGGATCGGGGATGATTGCGTTTTGGAACTACGAGAATTTCATCAAGATGATGCAGTCGCGCATTCGTACCATTTCAGGTTGTTGTGGGTGCATCTATTCTGTTCGACGTGCAGCGTACACCCCACTTCATCCGGAAGTTATCAGCGATCTGGTGCAGCCGCTTTGGGCCATCCAAAAGGGCTACCGCGTGGTTTTTGAAGATCGCGCACTTGCTTATGAGGAAACAACAAAATCTTCGAAAGAAGAGTTCTCGATGCGCGTCCGCGTCGTGACCCGCGGGATCCGCGGCATGCTGAGTGTGCCTGGCTTGTTGAATCCCGTGAAATATGGCTGGGTAAGTTTCCAGCTAATCTCGCACAAAGTCTTGCGTTGGATGGTCCCCTTCTTCTTGTTGCTATTGCTGGCTACCAACGCCATGGTTTGGAACCAGCCCTGGTATGCAATGCTATTCGCTCTGCAGATTGTCTTCTATGGGTTCGCGCTGTTGACATTGCTCGTTCCGCTTCATCGAATGTGGAAACCGTTAGGCATCCCCCTTTATTTCTGTACCCTGAATGCGGCAGCGCTGCGGAGCATTATAGAAGTGATTCGTGGCAGGAAGTATGTCGTTTGGGAAACAGTCAGGAGTTAGCGAAGGATGCGAATCGAGTTCCTCACCCAGGACGACCCTCTCTACATTCTGCCATTTTTTGATGAATTCCTCAGAAACTACGCATCAGATTTCACAATTGTGCAGATTTCTTGCAGCCCGACGATGGGGAAGCGATCACGAATCCAAATGCTGCGAGAACTCACGTCGCTCTATGGGCTCGTAGGGTTCATCAGGCTGGTCGGCAGGGCTGCAAAGTACCGCCTCCTGGGAAAGTTGAGGAAGAGTCGCGAAGCCCGACAGTTCTACAGTCTTGAGCAAGCGGCAAGTGCGTACGGCATCCCTTACCGGAGGATTGGTAACCCAAACGCTGCTGACTTTGTTGAGTCCGTTCGGCAGCGCTCGGCTGATCTGATAGTTTCTGTCGCCTGCCCTTACATTTTGAAACAGACACTGCTATCCCTCCCGCCTCAGGGCTGTGTTAACATTCACCACGCTCCCCTTCCCCGATACAAGGGCATGATGCCCACCTTTTGGCAAATGTTTCATGGCGAAAAAACCGTTGGCGTGACTGTGCACTTCATGGCGGCAAAGGTGGATGAGGGGGCGGCATTGCTGCAGGATCAGCTTGTGATCGAACCTGGAGAAACGTTGGACCATCTCATCCGTCGATCCAAGCGTCACGGCGCGCACTGTATGGGGCGCGCGCTTCGTCAGATTGTTGCCGGCACGCAGCGAATCTATGATCTCGATCAAGGTGCTGGAACTCACTTTACGTTTCCTACTATTTATGAGATCCGCGAATTCTACAAGAAGGGATTGCGCGCAATATAGACTCGAAATTCCACGGAAGATCCGGACGATGCAGCACCTTGAGGGTCAAGCACCTGCGGTTCCACACGAATCTCAAAGCGCGACACTCACGATTCAGCGATTAGTCAATTCATTCGTTAGAGAGTCTGTTAAATTCGCGATGGTGTGATTTCTTGGTGAGAACCATGTTTTCTCGGAAGAGTCTCTTCAACCTGTATGCGAAGATGGAACGCTTAGTCGTGCCTAAGTTGAAGTACTCGCAGTATGTATATGAGGAAGTCTTGACTGCGGTTGTCGGGAACAACCTCAAGTGGTTGGACCTGGGGTGCGGCCATCAAGTGCTCCCCTCATGGCGGTGCGAACAGGAAAAAGGACTGGTCGAAAAAGCTGGGCTGGTCGTCGGCATCGACGCCGATTTACCCTCGGTCGAGAAACATAGGAGTATCCACCTGAAAGCCGTGGGCAATATTTCGGCACTTCCATTCAAAACATCTACTTTTGATCTCGTTACGGCGAACATGGTTGTCGAGCACCTCGACAATCCAGCAGTGCAATTCCAAGAGGTCAGCAGAGTTCTTAAGACTGGCGGGCTTTTCATCTTCCATACCCCTAACGCCCGAGGATACTCGACAATTTTAGCCCGATTGCTTCCTGAGGGTTTGAAACCAGGGTTGATCCGTGTGCTTCAGGGGCGGCCTGACGAAGATGTTTTTAAGACTCATTACCGTGTCAACAGTGAGACAGACATCGCGCGCCTCGCGGAGACAAATGCGTTTGAAACTGTAAAAGTTCGTTCAATCGTTACTTCCGCCCAATTCGTTGTCGTCCCTCCGCTCGCACTCTTAGAACTCTTGTGGATACGATTGCTGTTAACGAAGCCATTCCGCCAACTCCGAACCAACTTGATCGTCACCCTAAAAAAACGTCCCAATTGACCCCAAAAGTAGGAATGGGTTATTCCCGACTAGCGTATACCGGCGGAGAGTAAGTTCAATGGAAGAAGGGTTGGTAGAGATGTATCTTGCTTGAGTGACCGTGCGGCGAGTCGAGGGCATCTCCTAAGCTGTGTGGGGCACGCGGTTGCTGAGTCAAGTGAAGAGCACGTGCTGCAGGCTCCATGCCGAACGCCAAGTAGAAGCTCATGCTGGCGTCAGCGCGGCTGCGCGATATCGCTGGGGCGAAGTGGTGCACACGGCGCTGTCTGGACACGAAACGTTTCGCCGAAGTAATCAAAGCTGCATGATCCGCGCTCACAAATGTATTCGACTGCCTCTCCAGGGAGCTGAGCACCACCAAACCTATGTCTCAACAAATGTGCGAAAAACGCCGGAAACCATCCCGATACTGAGGTTCTCAGGGGTAGTCTCTCGGTTTGCCCGCAGAATAGCCAAAGATACGCAATAACTCTGAGCATATCCCGTTCTTCACAGTCGCTACTGGACTGTATTCCTGAGAACGTCAGAGTACAGGGCAACAGCCTGTACTATTTTAGGTCCTTTAGCCAGTGGCGCAAATTAGCTAGAGGGCCGAGACTCGTGTGGTGTGGAATGAGGGGCGTTAGTCTGCCGGTGGGTTACAGGAGAGAGCAGACTCTTCGAGGGGCGAGACCAAAGGATGCGTCAAGAGGGGACGAAATGAAATATCAAGGTGGTCGGAAGTATTCTGCATGGGGATCATCAACCGTGAAGTTACGGATTTGTTCCATCATACTCTTAGCAGCGTTTGTTCTTTCAGGGGCATCCATCGGAGGAGCACAAGCGCAGCCTCCGGCGCTCTTTTTTAGTGACTTGGATAGTGGTCCCAACACCGGGGGAGAGAGCGTAAATGGATTTTCGGGAGTCTATGTGAGCCTCTACGGCAATTTCTTTGGAGCGTCGCAGGGATCGTCCACAATTACGTGGAACGGCCTCAATTGCCTGCGAGTTATCCCTCCCACCGGCTCATACACTGGATGGGGCGCTCCGTACCTCTGGTATCAGAAGATTATCGTCCAGGTGGGTTCCGGCTGCGCTGTTGGAACCGGCAACTTCGTGGTAACAGTCAATGGACAAGCCTCCAACGGAATTCCGTTCACGATGCGCAATACAGGTCACATTTATTTTGTCGCAGCCAGCGGCAGCGATAGTAGCACAGGTAGTGCGACTTCTCCCTGGGCCACACCGAAGAGCGCCTTCAGTCATATGAGTCCTGGAGACACAACTTACCTCGAAGGTGGGGTGATCGTGTCGAGCGGTGGATCTTACTCGGCCCTCGACTGGGGTGCTAGCGGGACAGCTGGAAACCCCGTGGCTCTTGTGGCTTATCCTGGCGCAACGCCGCAGCCGGGAGTGCATTGCACGAACTGCCAAAGCAACATCGCCATTCGCTGCGCAGCTGGTTATCCTTCTAGCTGCCAGTATTTCACGATGGCAGGATTGTCGGTCTCCGGGTCGATTCAGGCTTACCAAGACCAATACAGTGGCAACAACGAGCGCTTCATTGGAAATTCTTTCACATGCACGGGAAGTCCTGGCCAGGTCGGATGTTTCCAAATAAGTCAACATAATCAGATCAAATACTTTGGAAACGAAGTGGCCAACATCGCGGGTAATTCACGCCAGTACCACTCGGTTTACTTCTCCACGGATGCCAACCACATCGAAGCTGGATGGAATAGCAACCACAATAATAACACTTGTCGAGAGTTTATTGTGCACTCTTCCCCGTTGGGGTCTGGAGGGACAGGCGATTCCACTGGGCACCAGCAATATGACATATCCATCCACGACAATTTGATCCACGACAACAAATGCGATGGGATTGACTTCGCCAGCATCGATCCGTCCCAAGGGAAGATCGAAGTCTACAACAACCTTATCTACAATGTGGGGAATGGCCCCGACCCGTCGGACGGAACCGGAAGTTACGATGGTATCTACTTCGCCGATGAGTGCGAAGCCGGAAATGTTGGCTCCGGCACGGCAGAGGTCTACAACAATACTTTCTATAATGTGGGCGGGCAAACGAGCGTAGGATTTACGGGCGCGATCACGAAATACGGCAACGGGCCCGGAGCGGCCTGCGGTGGCGGCAATAGCTCTGTTTTTATAGACGTGCGAAACAACATTATTCAGCAAACGAGTTCAAGTCAGGCTTATTTGAGTCAGGCTACTTCTGGGGCGCTGTCCCAGATCAGTGGCTCCAACAACGTCTGGTTCGGCAACGGTAACGGACCAACTGCCGGAAGTGGAACATTTACCAACAATGTGAATGCCGATCCAAGTTTCGTGAGCATATCGACGCCGAACTTCCACCTCCAGAGCGGCAGTCCAGCCATCGATGCTGGCACCACAGTCAGCAGCTCCAACTCTTACAAGGGTTATGTAGTTTGGAACAGCAACCCTGCAGACAGAGACGGGATTAGCAGACCACAAGGTTCTGCGTATGACATCGGGGCCTATGAATACTTCGCCGGCGGGAGTACCGCGCAGAGACCGAACGCTCCGACAAATCTGACCGTCGTCGCCCAATAATGAGGCAACGGTTAGGAAAAAAGGGGCTTGGCGAGTGGCTTGCAGAAAGCAGCCAACTTGGGCGACCGAGGAAGCGGCGGTGTACATCATCGGAACGATCTTGGAAAACGAGGTGACGCGGCGGGCGGGGGGACCGTGGAGCGTTCGCTAGCGCGCACGCTGGAGGTCAGGAAATGGGGGCTGGACATTACGCACGGTTGCAACACTTTCGGTGGTATGAGACCAGCTCGCCGAATCCCTCACAAAAGTCCTTCCAAAGACGATTCGTTGGCTTGACAGACAATCTGCCCGCAGAGATCCGTTGCCATCCAAAAGTTACTATAGATAAAGTTGTTGTGCCAACTTAGTTGTTTACTAATAGTCTCTCATAACATATCCGTGTGGTCTTAGCGATTATGCTCCAAGAACCTCGAGCTGAATTTTGGCAGTCTCGCGCATGTGCGATCCGGGCGCGTTCCTGCGGTTCATCAATTAAGAATCTCAAGGCATGTGCAAGCCCTCGCTTATCGTCATACGCTACCAGCAGCGCGTTTTCACCGTCTCGTAAGTATTCACAGAAAAATGGCAACTTCGTAGCAACAATGGCCTTGCCGTAGTTTAATCCGGTCAAGAGCGCACCGCTGGTGGTACCAGCCTTATACGGATAGACGAGGATATCGGCGGCCTGGTACAACAGGGGAAGTTCCTCGACAGAAATGAACCGGAGCCACAAATCCACCGATGCTCCAATTCCATCCGCCGCAACCCTTTCGCGGATTTCTGCCAACAAATGAGCGTCGCCAGTTCCAGCTATGAGGAGCCTTGCTCTCGTTCCTTCTTCCACCAGACGCTTCCAAGCGTCGAGCAGGAAGGGAATTCCTTTATATTGACTGATAACACCCTGACAAAGCACCAACGGCTCTTCGACTTGCAAACCGAGCTTTGCACGCAGTTCTCGTGGCGATAGATCTGGTTTTTCCGCGAAGAGAGGACCGTGAGGGATTACCCAGATTCGTTCGGGGGAGATCGAGAAATCTTGAATTAGTTGTGAGCGCGCTTCATTGCCGTGGCAAATGAGGGCATCCGTCGCTTGGTACGCTGACAGATAACGATGTTTGTAGCGGTCAGGAGCGTTCTGGGGGGTTACGTTATGTACTGTGTACACCACGCGAACGCCTAGTAGCCTAACCCATCTCATAAACCAAATCTCAAACGGGAAACCATGCTCCAGAAAAGGCAAATATTGAACGTGGAGAACATCCGGCCGAGAAGCAGCAAATCGTAAGGAAAGCCCGAATAGGTTAGCTATATACTCAAATGCTTTGACGAAACGACGCAATCTGGAGGAACGGATGGCTCCTCCCAAATCAAGTAGAGCCGTGTCGGGAGTAAGTCCCGTCTTTCGAAAATAGTCGCGGTCCAGATGGTACCTTGCAGATCCCAGAATCACTTCCACCGATTCGTCTCGCAAACTCGCCGACAATGAAGCAATGTAGTAAGGGATGAACGACCACAGTTCCATCATGTAAACTTTGATAGTCTTGCGCTCCGACGGCCCGGGTGATTTGACCGTCCCATGACTCTTCGTCATGGGACGGTCAGGAGTCTGAGATGGCGCTGACGGATCCATCTACACTTGCTCGAGAGTCGCCCTGACAGGTCTCTCTTGATGGTCGAGGAGTTTATCGTAGAGCGCGATATAGGCCTGTGCCATTGCGTCGGCGGAGAAGCGCATGCGAGCTTTCTTTCGTGCATTTACGCCCATTTGTTGGCGAAGGCTTGCGTCGCTGAGAAGCTGAATCATCGCCGAGCTGAGTTCCGGCACATTTCCCGGGGGCACCAGAAGGCCGTTTACGTTGGTGTCCATCATCTTTGGAATTTCCCCCACCGTCGTGGCAATGATCGGTTTTCCCGCGGCCATCGCTTCCAGAACCGTCATGGGCATCCCTTCCAACAGAGACGGCAGCACGCACAAATCCAGGGAAGCATACATATGCGGCATGTCGTTGCAATGACCGAGGAAGACCACGTTTTCGTGAATGCCAAGATGATGCGTCAGTAGCTCGAGACTCTTTCGTTCAGGGCCGTCGCCAATGAATAGGAATTTCGTGCCTGGAAAACGCGGCAGCACTTGCGCGACCGCACGAAGAAAGTAGTCGCACCCTTTTTCCTTGACAAGCCTGCCGACCACCCCGACAGTTGCGCAGACCCCCGTGCGAACTTCTGTTTGAATTGGAGTGCCTGCATCGAAGAGAGCAAGATCCACGCCATTCGAGATGCGGACAATCCTGTGCGATCCCAATCCGGAGTCACGCAACTTTTGTGCTACCCCATCGGAGACGGCGGCAACGCGGCTGAACCATCTCAACGCTAGCCGGTCCAACTTGTTGTAGACCGAAGGGACTTCTGATTTTCCGGTCCAATTGTGCGCGGTAGACACTATCGGAATGGACGAAAAACGTGTTGCCAAGAACGTGTAGATGTCCGCCTTGTAGCCATGGGAATGCACGATATTGCTTCCGCTTGCCTTGATGAGGTGCCGAATTTTGCGGACGGCCTCTAGGTCCACTTGGCCGGCACATGGAATTAGCTCGACAGGAGTTCCTCCAGCTCTCAACCACTCCGCGACTTCGAGTTGAGGATTCTGCCGGTTATGGAAGACGCCCACCACGGCCTCGCACTCATTGGCGGTAAGACCGCGCACCAGATTCATCAGCATCACTTCCGCGCCATACATCCCGCCGCTGCTGATGAGGTGAAGAACCTTCATGATGTTTTCGATTCCCTGGCGGTCCGGTTGATTTTCGGGGGCTCGTCGACCTGTAGCTCCACTCCTTCCCCTGGGTCCCAATTTGCTAGCCAACACCAGAGCTTGTGATAGAGCTGATCACCTAGTATTAGGCGGACGCGTTCTTTTGCCGCATACCTTGCGCGGAGATACTGGCGTCTCGCCGGGCTAATCTGCAGGAGTTTCTGCAGCAGCGGAGAGCCCATTCGTCCCGTAACCATCTGCCTCCCCTGAAGACGGATGCTTTTCCGAAAGCTGATTGGCATCCACGGATTTGAATGGAAAAGATACTTGTAGCCAGCACGGCCGCATGCTTCCACAACTCTTTCATTCCACCTTCCACCTGGCGCAGAGATGGAATCGACTTCGACGCCCAATCGATCCTCAATTTCACCCTTCGAGCCGGAGATCTCTCGTTCCAATTCCGAAGAGTCGCATTGCGTTAATATCCGGTGCGACCAACCGTGAGAGGCGATACGGTGTCCTTCAAGCGCCATTTCCCGCGCCTGCTCCCATGAAATGTAGTTCGAACTGCAGCTCACGCAGCCAGCCAAAACAAAAAATGTTGCTTTCGCGCCGAATCGCTCAAGTATCGGGAACGCCTTTTCGTAATTGGAGCGATGACCGTCGTCGAAAGTGATTTGCGGCACAGTCTTTGCCGAAGGATTCCTGCGAATCGAGGAAAGAAAGGAAACATGATTCTCGAACAAAGAGGTAGTCACTCGGTAGAGATATGCTGAATCAACGGGCTGAATCTCGTGATAGGTGAATAGCCATGATCGTTCAACCGGCGTACCAAGTGCGTCGAGTTTGCCGCGATCCAGATGGTCCACAGTGATCTCTCGTTTCGATGTCACCACCAATTGCGCAGCCGCGGCTACCTCACTCATGCAGGGCTCGCGCGGTTTCCAGGACGGCCAGCTCTTCGACTGCCGCCTGCGATTGTACCTGCTCCTTGAAAGGCTGGAATGAATTGTGCCTTAAAAGAAACTCTAGCCGGTGCTCCATCTTGTGAAGATTCGTGTAGTGCCGCAGCTGGGACCTCCATTTATCTCTGATTCGAGGCTGGTCTGGATCGAGCTCCCACGGATGGAAGTACACGACCACCTGCTCGCGATACTTTTGTTCAAACTCACGAAACACCCAACGCGTGTAGGCAAGAGGTAGAATCCGTAGATATCCGCCACCTGCCGCTGGGAGATTCTGCCCGAGGAGGCGCACTGTAGTAGGAGGGAATTCCAACAACGACTGCCCGCCCCGCAGTTGATGCGTGTACGGAAATCGCTGGGCGCCTGGCACGCCGTACAGGTCGTGGTGAATCGGATAGATACTCGAGTCGTAGGCGAAGCCCTCCTCTGCGAGGATATCCAGCGCCCAAAGGCACTCCTTCGTGATAGACCAGCTCGGAGCTCGATAACCGTAGATCTTTACACCAGCGGCGTCCTCAATTGTGTGAACTGCCGCGCGGGTATCTTCTCGAAATTCTTTCGGCGTCAGCGAATAAACGGTTCGATGCCAAAAACTGTGGCAGGCAAGTTCGTGGCCGCGTGCGTGTACGTTTCGAACCAATTCCGGAAATTTTTGCGCCACCCACCCAACAAAAAAGAATGTTCCTTTGACGTTGAATTTATCGAACAAATCGAGCACACGCAGAGTATTTGTCAAAACGCGGGAGGGCCGGCTGTTCCAAGTTTTCCTCGAGACAGAATCGGCGAACGCTTCCACCATGAAATAGTCTTCGACGTCGACGCTCATTATGTGGGTGCGCCTTGAATCGGCCGCACCGCTTGCGTATTGTTCGTTGATCAAAATCGGATTCATCGCTATTTAACCGTCCGGGTCACAACGGCAGTGCTTTGTCGAGCTGCGCAAGAATTCTCTTCTTAAAATCGTCTACTCTTCTCTTGGCCCCTGCTTCTCCGTCGCTGCCCACCGGGGTCTCCACTCTTACCATCGAACCATCGGTTCGGCCTGTGATCACAGACATCGCTAACATTGCGTAGACATTCCGGATGCGCGTTCCAGTGGGATGGGAACCCGCGTTGTACCACCAAACCACCAGTCGCCGGTTGCCGCCCTTATCTACCAGAATTTCTTTCGTTTGAATCTGCTCGCCACGGAAACTCCCCGCGCTGGATTTTTCGGAGCGAAGAATCTCCCACCCCTCTGCTGGATAACAGAGCTCTGGCGTGTGAACGTCCAAGATCGTCGCCAGTTCACCAAAGAATCCCACGTATAGAATCACTGGAAGTTGATCTCCCCGCCGGTAAACGCGTAGGAGTCTTGTATCTGAAGGATCGCCCCCATAGACCGGGTCAAACCTGCTTTCAAAACCTGACCATCCATCAACCTCGTACGGCACAACCTCCCAATTCGGTTGGCGCCTCTGCTGACGATGATGGCGCGCCGTCACTTGGACAGCAGCAAACGTGGCGGCAAACAGTGCGACCAGAACCATCAGGCGTATTCGTTCGTTGCCCATCGCAAAAACCTCTGAGTTCCTAGAAGGCCCAAAACCGCTATAACGAACACAACAATTCCCCAGATCAAATGGAGCGATTCATATGCCGCCAGCGCGCCCCACCGCCGAGCAATCAAGCCCGTTCCGACGATTCTGAGGATGTTTGCGCCGACCGCAAGCAAGGGGGCCACTGCGACCAAAAGAACCCGAACCCACCACTTTCGAGTCACACTCAAGCCCAAAACCAGAGCCAATGCTATTAGGGCGAACAGTGAGCGAGAACCGCTACACGCTTGCTTTACTTCTAAAGCATAGTTTGGAATCTTTAGTAGGTTGCCTTCTTGCAGGACCGGGGTACCCAAGACTCTGAGGACTATTGAGGAGACTGTGCTCGCTACGCCCTGAAGTTTCCAAGACAATTCGCCTGTGACATATCCAGGCAGTGGAATCATCAATAAGAGCAAGGCAACCGGTGCCGCAGCAATCTTTGTACAGTTCGCTCCCCATAAGTAGAGAATTGTGCCAAGGATTGCCATAACTAAAGCCACCCCAGCAATGAGGAAGCCCCCGCTCATGCTACTAAGTATCTGCAAGGCGCAGCCTGTGAATGCTAGCGCCAACCCAGCCGCGCGGCCGGCCCCGACCTCATTTTGCAGCTGTTGTCGGCGATGCCAGAGTAAGTAAATCACGATGAACGGGATCAGGATGCCGAATGAAAACTCTGGATTTTCAGCCCAAGCATTCCCCAAGGCCCTCAGGAAGACGCTGAAGGGCAACAAAAGCAGGATCGCCAAGCCAAACCAGTACACAGGTCGGACAGACCTCAGTTGAACAAAAGCCACCATTGTTACTGGGTTGCATGCAAGTCGAAGGCCCATAGCTTTGCGATAAGGCCTTATTTTTCAGTATTTTGGGAATGCGGCTGCTTTCAATGGTGCAGCATAGGAAACTCTTTCACTAAAGGCGGCATTCTCTTGCCATATTTAAAATCGTCTTTCCTTCAGATGAGAGTTACAACTCGTTTAAGGAATCAGTCGACAGCGTCAGCAATCTAGAAGTCTATGGCTCTAGGTGGGTCAAAAAAAAGCAGTTAGGGTTGCTCGTGTAAATAACTCAGTAGCCAGTTTGGTTGGACGAAGCCCACTCGCTCAGAGGCCCAAGTGTAGCCTTCGGAGATCTGCCCACCTTAGACGGACAGGTATGGTAGATTTTTTGGTGGCAGATGAGTTGCTCTCCTAGGCGATGTCAGACAGCGGCTCTGGAGGCTTGGTGTACCTGGTGCAGTTGCGGACTTTTTGCTTCGAAATCGAATTCCTGCCCCGAGATCTCTTCCCGGTTCTGCCTTGGAAGAGTCAACTTAATCCCGAGGAACATCGATGGGTTTAGTTAGCGTGATAATACCATCCTATAACTCTGCAAGACTTGTGGGCGGCGCTATAGAGTCAGTCTTAGCGCAGACATTGTATGATTTCGAGGTAATCGTTGTGGACGATGGCTCCAAGGATGACACTCCGCAGGCAGTCGAGCCGTATTTGGCGGATTCCAGAATCCAATACTTTCGCCAGGAGAACCGTGGACTTCCCGGCGCCAGGAACGCAGGCGCCAAGGTCAGCCGCGGCGAATACTTGGTCTTTCTCGATGCGGATGATTTTCTAGCCCCAAACGCCCTCGAAGCCATGCGGAAAAGATTCGAGGAGTCCGGTGCCGCTTGGCTCAATGTCGGGCTATTGAAACTCGAAGGCGAAAACAGAACAACCCGCCACCCTCGACTCCCGGAGGGCGACTTACTCCTTGCGATCCTCGATGATGATTTTATTACACGCAGCCCGTTCTATCCACGTAAGGAATTCTTCGAAATTGGCATGTATGATGAAGAAATCCGGATGCGCGAGGACTGGGATATTAACATTCGCATGATCGCAGCCGGCAAGCCCTTTGTATTGTTAGACGAGCCGCTCTATCTATACACGCGCACCGAGGGCAGCATTACGACAAGCAATCTTCACAAACTCTTCTTTTACACCGAGAAGTTATTGCGAAAACATCACAAGAGTCGGGCAGATAGTGGCAGCAAGGAAGTCTCCAAACTCTACGCTAGCAACATGTGGCTGCTGGCTCACCGCTACTTCTACGACGCCCACGACTCCGGCGAAGCGTTCCGGTGCGTGCTTGAAAGCATGCGCTACGATATGAACTTCTGTCGTTTATTTCATCCACTCATCCACCGCATCGAACTTCTCTTCGGAAAGACCTAGCTGGACTCATTCCAGGTGCGGGCAGTGCTGTTGGAGTCCAGCAAGTTCATCCCTTGCCTTGCTTTCGCCGCATAACGAACTCGAAGTTTTGTTCAAGTGACGGTTGCAAGCTCCCTCTTTCTTTCGTGTAGACTCGTCGATGCTGAATAGGCCTTTGCGGTACAGCAACGTTGCCATGGGTCAATCTCGAAAAAGGCTCACAGGCCACGGGCGCGCCTCAAAATATGGCAACTTGTACAGGACTAACACCTGTACCTAAACTAGACCTTTCACCACTTTCTACCTTAGTATTCCAACCCTTATGCTTATCGGGGGAGATTCTCGAGTATGAGTGTCCGATTTGAGAAGGCGCTAGCCGCGCAGAAATCGTTTCGAGACAAGCATACCCCTCAGGCGATCCACAGACTTCTATCGCTGCTACTCCTCTTACCACTGGTGGCAGTTTGTGGCTGCGCTGGATTGACTAACGGTCAGAGCGTCAAGCAAACCACGCTCCCGCAAACCTTTAGCATTACGGGGACTGTGGCACCTGCAGCCAATGGAACTGGCGCTACGATCTCGCTGGGCGGAGCCGCCACAGCAAGCACAACCGCGGACGCCGCAGGCAACTACATTTTTAATTCACTACAAAATGGGACTTACACGGTCACGCCAAGTCGTGCTGGCTACGTCTTCACTCCGCCAAATCAAAACATAACCATTAACGGTGCCACTCCACCTTCCGTGAACTTTACTGCCGCAAAGCAATTTGCTCAGACTTTCAGCCTCTCGGGCACGCTCAGCCCAACAGCTAGTGGAAGCGGGGCGACGGTGACGTTGACCGGTGCGGCGAGTGCCACGACCACGGCGGATGGGTCGGGTAATTTCAGTTTTAGCGGTTTGGCAAACGGAAGTTATACGGTAACGCCAAGCAAGACGGGTTTCACGTTCAGTCCGACCAGCCTGTCCGCGATTGTGAATGGAGCAAATGTTACAGGAATCGTATTCACAGCGACGGCGATAGCCCAGACATTTAGCATCTCCGGCACGATCACGGGGGGCGGTGGGGCAACCGTAACGTTGAGCGGGGCGGGGAGTGCCACGACCACGGCGAACGCTTCCGGCAACTTTAGTTTCAGCGCTTTGGCAAATGGAAGT
>Ga0210405_10000971_pt1 | contig 34857 bp, 30 predicted proteins | sample IncBWH11MmetaG_FD_155492 | JGI IMG/M metagenome (GOLD analysis project Ga0210405, IMG submission 155492) | Forest soil microbial communities from Barre Woods Harvard Forest LTER site, Petersham, Massachusetts, United States - Inc-BW-H-11-M | ecosystem: Environmental > Terrestrial > Soil >... | reverse complement strand
ATTTGCCGCGCGCGCTCGTTCAAGCCGGCTTCGGCGACCATCTCGCTCAAGACCTGCCGCGGCACGCCGCGCGCCATCGCCTCGTCGGGCGTGATCACATGGCCGGACTGCCGGCTGAGCATCTGCAGCGCGTCGGTGTAGGTCTGCCGGAACTGCTCGATCGGGATTTCGATGCCGCCGATCTTGGCGACCGTCGAGCGGCCAAAACCGCGAAAGATGTCGTTGATGCCCCAAACCGCAAAGCTTGCGGCCAGCACCGACATCACCACACCCATGACGATGCGGCCGAGCCAATTCGCGGAGGCTTTACGGATACCTCGAAGCATTACGTTCCACGCTCTGGAATGGTTGCTTTAAGCCAGTCGGCTGAAGGCGGCGCATCATAAGGAGCGTTGCGCTGCATCGCAACCGACGGGATTTACAGATAAAACGCCTCTTTTCCGCCTGCAACCGGTCTGCTAACGGCTCTTAGTCGCAGGATTTTTGGGCCGAAACGATGGCGCGCCGCCCGCTGGTCGCTGGCAATTGGAAAATGAACGGGCTCCAGGCTTCCGCCGGCGAGCTTACGGCAATCATCGCCGGCGCCCGCGGCCTGCCCAATGCCGACTTTATGATATGTCCGCCAGCCACGCTGGTGGCGCGCTTTGCGGCGCTGGCGCAAGGCTCGCGCGTCGCCATCGGCGGCCAGGACTGCCATGCCGAACCGGCCGGCGCCTATACCGGCGATATTGCCGCCGAAATGCTCAAAGATGCCGGCGCCAGTGCCGTCATCGTCGGCCATTCCGAGCGCCGGCATTATCACGGCGAGACCGATGCCATGGTGCGAGCCAAGGCGCTTGCGGCGCGGCGCGCCGGCCTCCTTGCCATCGTCTGTATCGGCGAGACGCGCGCCGAGCGCGATGCCGGCAAAACCCACACGATCGTGCGCGCGCAGCTCGACGGCTCGTTGCCGGATGGATTTTTCGATTTCGTCGTCGCCTATGAGCCGGTCTGGGCGATCGGCACCGGCGTGACGCCGACCAAGGACGATGTTTTCGACGTGCACCGCTTCATCCGCGAGCAATTGTCGACCCGCTATGGCGATGCCGGGCAGGGCATCCGTATTCTCTACGGTGGCTCGGTCAAGCCGGCCAACGCCAAGGAATTGCTCGGCATCGACAATGTCGATGGCGCGCTGGTCGGCGGCGCCAGTCTCAAGGCCGACGAGTTCCTGGCGATAGCGGCGGTTTACCGCTAACCTTTGCTTGCCGCCGGCGCCTAAGACCGGCGGCTCGGGAGGACGCCATGAATTTCCATCGTGCGATTGCCGTCATTGCCGTATTGGGACTGCCGCTGGCGACGACGGCGGCGCAAGCGGCGGACATAAAGCTCCTCGGCGGCAATGCGCTCAACGCGGTGATGGAGGAGCTCGGCCCGCAATTCGAGAAAGCGACCGGCAACAAGCTCGTGACCACGCTCGGAACGTCCGCGCAGCTGAAGGCCCGTATCGAGGGCGGCGAGGCGTTCGACGCCGTGCTGCTGACCAAGGCCGCGCTCGATGAGCTCGCTGCGGCGGGCAAAGTCGCGGATGCGCCTCGCGCCGCCATTGCGCGCGCCGGCATCGGCGTCGCCATTCGCAAAGGCGCGGCAAAGCCCGATCTGAGCACCACCGACGGCTTCAAGCAGGCGATGCTGAACGCGAAATCGATCGGCTTTGTCGACCAGACGCCCACCGCCGCCGCGCTCAAGGCCATATTTGCCAAGCTCGGCATCGCCGACGAGATCAAATCCAAGATCAAGCCGCTCACGATTCAGGCGGCGGTGGCGGTCACCAACGGCGATGTCGAAATTGCGATGACGCAGATCAGCGAAATCCTGCCTTATCCCGGCGTCGAGCTCGCCGGGCCGCTGCCGCCGGACATTCAGACCTATACGACGTTCTCCGGCGGCATCAGTGCCGCGGCGAAAAATGCCGAAGGAGCAGCCGCCTTGATCAAATTCCTGACCTCGCCCGATGCCAAGGCGGTGATCAAGGCCAAGGGCATGGAGCCTGGCTGAGCGCGCGCTTGAAACAATCGGTAAAAACGGGGCGAGCCATGGCCGACGACAATAATCCGATACGCCGTCGCAATTTCCTGATGGGAGCGGGCACCGCGGTCGCCGCGTCTTTGGCGGCGCCCGTTGCCCCGGAAGCGCAGACCACGCCGAGCGCAGCCAGCGCACCGCCCGATGTCGAGCCGTTGCTCACGCTGACGCCGACCGAGCATGCCTTCGTCGTCGCCGCCGCCGACACGTTGATCCCGGCCGACGATTTATCGCCATCGGGCAGCCAGTGCGGCGTCGCAACCTTCATCGACCGCCAGCTCGCCGGTGCTTATGGCGGCGGCGCGCGGCTTTATCGCGACGGCCCGTTCGCAAAAGCCAAGCCCGAACTCGGCTATCAGCTGCCGCTCAATCCGCGCGAATTTTTTCGCGCCGGCATTGCCGCGGCCAACGACTGGTCGCGCAAGACCTACGGCAAGGATTTCGACCGCCTTGCCGACGCCGACCGCGAAACCGCGTTGAAGGCCATGGAATCCGGCAAGGCGGAATTTTCCGGCTTTTCCAGCCGCATGTTCTTCAACGCGCTGCTCGAGCTGAGCATGGAAGGCTTTTTCGCCGACCCGGTCTATGGCGGCAACCGCGATATGGCGGCGTGGAAAATGGTCGGCTATCCGGGCCTGCCGGCGACCTATCGCGAGGACATCAAGAAATATTTCGGCAAGAAATACGACAAGCCGCCGCGCTCGATCGCGGATTTTTCTTGAGGGAGATGCATCATGATCACGCTCAGGGAAACCGATGCGGTCGTCATCGGCGTCGGCTGGACCGGGTCGATCCTGGCCCGCGAACTGACCAAGGCAGGCCTCAACGTCGTCGGCCTCGAGCGCGGCGCCAAACGCATGCCGCGCGAAGATTTCACCATTCCCTCGGTGCGCGACGATCTCAAATACGCCGTGCGGCAGGAGCTATTTCAGGACGCGCAGCTTGAAACCGTGTCGCTGCGCCATTCGCCGGCCGAAACCGCACTGCCGATCCGCCGCCTCGGCTCGTTCCTGCCCGGCACCGATCTCGGCGGCGCCGGCGCGCACTGGAACGGCATGACCTGGCGTTGGCTGCCGTCCGATCACAAGCTGCGCACACATATCACCGAACGCTACGGCAAGAACGCCATTCCCGAAGAGATGACCATCGAAGACTTGCCGGTCTCTTATGACGAGCTCGAGCCGTATTACGACAAGTTCGAGAAGCTGTGCGGGGTCTCCGGCAAGGCCGGCAATCTGCGCGGGAAAATCGTCGACGGCGGCAATGTGTTCGAAGGGCCGCGGCAGAACGAATATCCCAATCCGCCGCTGGCCAAGAGCATGGCCGGCACCATCATGGCCGATGCATCGAGGAGCCTCGGCTATCATCCGTTCCAGGCGCCATCGAGCAATGCCAGCGAGGTCTACACCAATTTCGAAGGCCAGACGCTCGGCGCTTGCGAATATTGCGGCCATTGCGAACGCTTCGGCTGCGAAGCCAATGCCAAAGCGTCGCCGAATGTCTGCATCCTGCCGGCGCTCTTGGCGGATTCAAAATTCGAGCTGCGCACCCACGCGCAAGTGAAGGAACTGGTCTACGACAAGGCGGCGCGCAAGGTGACGGCGGTGCGCTACGTCGACACCCGCAGCGGCGAGGAATACGAGCAGCCCGCCGGCATCGTCATCCTCGGCGCCTACGTGTTCAACAACGTGTTGTTGATGCTCACCGCCGGCATCGGCGAGGCTTACGATTACAAGACCGGCAAGGGCGCCGTCGGCAAGAACTACTGTTATCAGGTCAGCGGCAATGCCGTGACGGTGTTCTTCCAGGACAAGGAGATCAATCCGTTCATGGCGGCCGGCGCCCACGGCGTCCTGATCGACGACTTCAACGGCGACAATTTCGATCACGGCGGGCTTGGCTTCTTCGGCGGCGCCTGGATCCAGGCCGGCCCGACCAATGGCCGCCCGATTGCGACCCGCCCGGTGCCGCCGGGCACGCCGCGTTGGGGCCGCGAATGGAAGCAGGCGACGGCGAAGTGGTACAACCACGCCTTCTCGATCGGCGCGTCCGGCTGCAACTATGCGCACCGCGAAAACTTCCTGGATCTCGATCCGACTTATCGGGACGCGCTCGGCCGGCCGCTCATTCGCATGTCGTATAATTTCCGCGACAACGATTTTAAGCTCGCCGACTATGTCGGCGGCGTGCTCGGGCGGCTGGCCAAAGCCATGAACCCGACGGTCATGAGCACGCCGAGCGTGAAGAAAGGCGACTACAGCGTCGTGCCCTATCAGTCGACCCACAATACCGGCGGCACCATGACCGGCACCGATCCGAAGGGGAGCGTCGTCAACCGCTATCTGCAATCCTGGGACGCCGATAATCTGTTCGTCATGGGCGCCTCGGTGTTTCCGCAGAACGCCTCATACAATCCGACCGGCATCGTCGGCGCGCTGGCCTATTGGTCGGTGAATGCCATCACGACGCAATATCTCAAGAGCCCGGGACCGCTGGTGCAGGCCTGAGCGACGCCGCCCATCGTCGGGCGGGCGGCGCGCCGTCGCCATCATTATCTTCAACGCGGTACGATCGGCGGTGACGTCACAGGATCGGTCTGTGCCGCCGGATTGCTCGAATAATTCGCGGCAGTCTGCATCTCCGCATTGCCGGCGCGATAGACGATGATGCCGGCGGCGATAAAGGCAAACAGCACGGCCGCCAGGAACCAGTACCCGGCCGCGTCCGGCGTCCGTTCGTCGTCGAGACGGCGTTCGAGTCCGTAGCTGTCATAGTCATAATCGACGTCGTGCTTTTTCACTGGCTGGTCCATGGGGCCCTCCTTTTCACGAAGGCAATGGAACAACGCGCAACAGCCCTGTCATAACGCATGGGCAGACATGCAAAGTTCCAACGCGTGGCCATTCCCCACAGTTCCCACGGCCCATTCCGGTCGGCTCCGGTTAGGTCTATTGTTATTCCAATAATAATCGACGGCGGCGCGGCATCGCGCCGGCAGGGGAGGGTCAAATGGCCGACGAGACGATTCCGCGCCGGAAATTTCTTGTGGGAGCAGGCCTCGCCGGCACTGCGGTCGCGACCGGTTTGGCCCAGACCGAGCCCGCGAAGGCACAAGCCGCCGCCGCGCCGGCAGCAGCAACGCCGTCGGCGCCGCAAGCAGAGCCGCTGCTTCTGCTCAACGAGACCGAGCATGCCTTTGTGGTCGCCGCGGTCGATACCATGATCCCGGCCGACGAATTGTCGCCCTCGGGCAGCGATTGCGGCTGCGCCACCTATATCGACCGCCAGCTCGCCAGCGCCTGGGGCGGCGGCGCCAAAATGTATCGCTCCGGGCCCTTTCTCAAAGGCAAGCCGGAGCAGGGCTATCAATTGCCGCTCACGCCGGCCGAGTTCATCACCGCCGGCATCGCCGCCGCCAATGCCTGGTCGCGCAAGACTTATGGCAAGGATTTCGACCGGCTCGATGCGGACAAACGCATCGAGGCGCTCAAGGCGATGCAGGAGGGCAAGGCCGCGTTCGACAATATCAATGCGCGCGCTTTCTTCGCCCGCCTGTTGACGCTGACCATGGAGGGTTTTTTCGGCGACCCGATCTACGGCGGCAACCGCAACATGGCGTCGTGGCGGATGCTCGGTTATCCCGGCCTGCCGGCGACCTACGCCAACCTCATCGACGAGTATCGCGACAAACGCTACGTCGCCGAGCCGCAATCGATCGCGGACTTTTCGTAAAGCGGGAGGCGGACATGGTGACGCGACTGAAAGAAGTCGATGCGGTCACGATCGGGCTGGGTTGGACCGGCGCCATCATGGCGCGCGAACTGACCAAAGCCGGGCTGAACGTGGTCGCTTTGGAAAAGGGCCAGGACCGCACCCCGGGCGCCGATTTCGTCCTGCCGGCGGTGCGCGACGAAGTGCGCTACGCGGCGCGCCTGGAATTGATGTGGGACAATTCGATCGACACCCTGACGTTCCGCAATTTCGGCAACGAGCAGGCGCTGCCGATCCGCCGTATCGGCGCGTTCTTGCCGGGCGAAGGCGTCGGCGGCTCCGGCATTCATTGGGGCGCCTTGCATTGGCGCTTTCTGCCGTCGGATTTCCGCATCCGTAGCGCGCTCACCGAGCGCTATGGCGCAAGCGCACTTCCCGAAGGCATGACCATCCAGGATTGGCCGGTGAGCTATGCTGAGATGGAGCCGTTTTACGATTACTTCGACAAGATCTGCGGCGTGTCGGGCCAGGCCGGCAATGTGGGCGGCAAGAAAATCGACGGCGGCAATGTGTTCGAGGGCCCGCGTAGCGCCCACTATCCGAACGCCCCGATCAAATCGAGCAATGCCGGGCTGATGTATGCCGCGGCGGCAAAAAGCCTCGGCTATCATCCGTTTCCGGCGCCGGTCGCGATCGCCAGCGCGCCTTATGCGAATGCCGAAGGCGTGCCGCTGGGGGCTTGCGAATATTGCGGCTTTTGCAATCGCATCGCTTGCGAGACCAATGCCAAGGCCTCGCCGAATTCGACCATCCTGCCGGCGCTGCGTCTCGATCCGAAGTTCGAGATCCGCACCCGGACGTTCGTCACCAAGCTCAACTACGACAAGGCTGCCAAAAAAGTCGTGAGCGTGACCTACACCGACATGCGCAACGGCGAGGAATACGAACAGCCCGCCGGCATCGTGCTGCTGACCTCCTACGTGTTCGGCAACGTGCAGCACATGCTGCTCGCCGGCATCGGCGAACCTTACGATCGCGCCACCGGCAAGGGCGTCGTCGGCAAGAACTACGCCTATCAGTTCGAGGCCGGCGCCAGCGCTTTCTTCGAGGACAAGGAGCTGAACCCCTATTGGGGAAATGCCGGCATGGGCGTCGCCATCGACGACTTCAATGGCGAGACTTTCGACCATGGCGGCTTAGGCTTCTTTGGCGGCGGCTATATCGCCTGCAACAGTGCCGGCGCGCCGCCGATCGCCGGCCGCACCGTGCCGCACGGTACGCCGGAATGGGGCTCGGAATGGAAGCGCGCCACCGTGAAGTGGTACCACCACGCCGCCCGCTTCAACACGCAGGGCTCGGTCTATGCCAATCGCGACAACTTCATGGACCTCGACCCGACCTACAAAGACGCCTTCGGCCGGCCGCTGATCCGGCTCACCTACAATCCGCCCGACAACGAATTCAAGATGTCGGCGTATCTGTTGCAAAAGCTCGAAGGCGTCATCAAGGCGATGAACCCGACGCACTACGAGATGCATCCGCGGCCGAAGACTTTCACCGTGGTGCCCTATCAATCGACCCATAACACCGGCGGCACCATGATGGGCGCCGATCCGAAATCGAGCGTGGTCAATCGCTACCTGCAATCCTGGGACGCCCATAACCTGTTCGTTCAGGGCGCTTCCGTGTTTCCGCAGCAACACGGTTACAATCCGACCGGCACGGTGGGGGCGCTCGCCTATTGGTCGGCGAAGGCCATCACCACAAGCTACCTCAAAAATCCGGGACCGCTGGTTCACGCTTAGAGGGATCGCAAAAAGCTTGCCCTCGGACTTGATCCGAGGGTGGAAACCGGTTTTCGGAAAAGATCATGCTCAAACAAAAAAATCTCTAGGGGGGGAATAATGCCAAGCCAGAAAACGGGCGCCGTTATCGGCGCCGCGGCCGCCGTTGCTCTCATGGCCTTCGCCACAACGCCGGCCGCGGCCGCCGACGCCGCCCACGGCAAGGTGGTGTTCCAAACCTGCGCCGCCTGTCACAGCGACAAGCCCGACGCGATCGGCCCGAGCCTGCGCGGCGTGTACGGCCGCAAGTCCGCGGCGCTCCCCGATTTCCGCTATTCCAACGCCATGATGCGCGCGGGCCTCACCTGGGACGACGCCAACCTGAAGGCCTACATCAAGGACCCGCAGGCCAAGGTGAAAGGCAACCGCATGCCGTTCGGCGGCTTGTCGAGCGACGCCGACATCGACGACGTCATTGCTTTTCTGAAGGATTACAAGTAGCTAGCCGCGGCCTATAGGGGCATGTCGGGATCGGCCGGCGGCGCCGCTTCAGCCATAGAAAATCCCCCTTGGATCATGTAGAGACCGCCCCGGCTGCCTATATGAAGCGCGGGCGGCGCACGGAAATCATCGATGCTGAGCGTCATTATCGTCATCCACCTCATGCTGGTGCTGGGTCTGATCGGCGTCGTGCTGTTGCAAAAGTCCGAGGGCGGCGGACTGGTCAGCTCGACCTCGGGTTTTATGACCGGCCGCGGCACGGCAAACGTTTTGACGCGCACCACGGCGTTTCTGGCCGCAGGCTTCTTCGTCACCAGCCTGTTGCTGTCCTGGATTGCGGGTTTTGACCGCAAGCCGACCTCGATCATCCGCACCGGCGGCACGCCGGCCCAGGAAACCCCGGGTGCCCCGCCGGTCGCACCGCCATTGAGCGGCGGTGGTGGTGGCGGCGTTCTCGACCTGCTCAAGAAAGGCGCGGGCGGAAACACGGCGCCGGCGCCGGCTCCGGCCCCGAGCGGTCCGCAAGTGCCGCAGTCGCAATAAGTGCCGCAGTCGCAATAGGCGACGTCGCACCCCATCTAAGGCTGCAATGAGCGGGCCGTGCGATGACTTTCGGCATCGCCTGAGGATTTCGGTTGAAGCCCTTGCGGTTCAAGTGGTTTTAGGCGTCGGTTCGGGCTGGTTTACGATGCGCAGCAGATATTCCGGAAAATCGCTCGTCGAATCGTGTTTGGAGGGCTAAAGCTTAAGTCCCATGGCGCGGTATATTTTCATCACCGGCGGCGTGGTCTCCTCACTTGGCAAGGGTCTGGCTTCCGCAGCGCTCGGCGCGCTGTTGCAGGCGCGCGGCTACAAGGTCCGCCTGCGCAAGCTCGACCCCTATCTCAACGTCGATCCCGGCACCATGTCGCCGTACCAGCACGGCGAGGTTTTCGTCACCGACGACGGCGCCGAGACCGATCTCGATCTCGGCCATTACGAGCGCTTCACCGGGCGGCCTGCGACCCGCAGCGATAACATCACCACCGGCCGCATCTACCAGGACATTCTCACCAAGGAGCGGCGCGGCGACTATCTCGGCGCCACCATCCAGGTCATTCCCCACGTCACCAATGCGATCAAGGATTTCATCCGCGACGGCAACGAGGATTTCGATTTCGTGCTGTGCGAGATCGGTGGCACCGTCGGCGATATCGAGGGGCTGCCGTATTTCGAGGCCATCCGGCAGATGGGCAACGATCTGCCGCGGGGGCACGCCATCTACATCCACCTGACCTTGATGCCGTTCATCCCGAGCGCCGGCGAGCTCAAAACCAAGCCGACCCAGCACTCGGTGCGCGAACTGCGCGCCATCGGCATCCAGCCCGATATTCTGCTTTGCCGCACCGACCGCGAGATTCCGCTGAGCGAGCGAAAAAAGCTCGCGCTGTTCTGCAACGTGCGCGAAAGCGCCGTGATCGAGGCGCGCGACGTCGACAATATTTACGCCGTGCCGGAGGCCTATCACGCCGGCGGCCTCGACGACGAAGTGCTCGCCGCCTTCGGCATCGACAATCCGCCGCCGCCCGATCTCGCCACCTGGCATCTGATCAACGAGCGCATCCGCAATCCGGAAGGTGACGTCACCATCGCCATCGTCGGCAAATATACCGGCATGAAGGACGCCTATAAGTCGCTGATCGAGGCGCTGTCCCACGGCGGCATCTCCAACAAGGTCAAGGTCAAGCTCGACTGGATCGAGAGCGAGGTGTTCGAGAACGAGGACCCGGCGCCGTTCCTCGAGCACGTCGACGGCATTTTGGTGCCGGGCGGTTTCGGCCAGCGCGGCGCCGAAGGAAAGATCCTTGCCGCCCAGTTCGCCCGCGAGCGCAAGGTGCCGTATTTCGGCATCTGCTTCGGCATGCAGATGGCGGTGATCGAAGCGGCGCGGAATCTTTGCGGCATCGAGAAGGCGAACTCGACCGAGTTCGTGCAGACGCCCGAGCCCGTGGTCGGCCTGATGACCGAATGGATGAAGGGCAACGAATTGCAGAAGCGCGGCATAACCGGCGACCTCGGCGGCACCATGCGGCTCGGCGCCTATCCGGCCATGCTGGCGCGCGGCTCCCGCGTCGCCGATATCTATCGCTCGGCCGAGATTTCCGAGCGCCACCGCCACCGCTACGAGGTCAACACCGCCTACAAGGATCGCCTGGCCCAACACGGCATGCGCTTCTCCGGCATGTCGCCGGACGGGCTATTGCCGGAAATCATCGAATATGACGACCACCCCTGGTTCATCGGCGTGCAATTCCACCCCGAGCTGAAATCGCGCCCCTTCGCGCCGCATCCGCTGTTTTCCTCGTTTATCGGGGCTGCGGTGGAGCAGAGCCGGCTGGTGTAATATCATCCACCGTGACTTTCCCCTTAACGTCCGGCCAGTCGCCGGACGTCTGCATCTCAGAAACAAATCATCGGGAGGCGTCCATGATCTACGAACAACGCATCTACACCTGCATTCCCGGGCGGCTGCCGGCACTGCTCAAGCGGTTCGAGGAGCAGACCTTAAAAGTCTGGGACAAGCACGGCATCAAGCAGGCCGGTTTTTGGACCGTGCTGGTCGGCGAGGGCAACCACGATTTGCATTACCTGCTCGCTTGGGACTCGCTCGCCGAGCGCGAGCGGATCTGGAACGCCTTCCAGGCCGATCCGGCCTGGCACAAGGCGCGCGATGAGAGCGAGAAGGACGGCCCGATCATCGCCAATATCAAGAGTTCATTCCTGCGGCCGACGGCGTTTTCCGCGGTGAAATGAGGCCGGTTGACCCGATCCGCCATGGCCTTCATGGTCGCCCGCGATGACGCCGAAAAATGCCGATCCGAATGCCGTCGTTGCCGTAGGCCAAGCGCGCTCCAACCAGGTACGCTTCGGCAATAACCTGCCGCTCGCCTTGATCGCGGGACCGTGCGTGCTGGAGAGCCGGGCGCATGCCTTCGACATGGCGGCTGCGCTCAAAGACGTTACGGCCCGGCTTGGCATCGGCTTCGTCTACAAAACCTCGTTCGACAAGGCCAACCGCACCAGCGCCGCAAGCGTCCGCGGGCTCGGCCTCGACAAAGCGCTGCCGATTTTTGCGGAGTTGCGCGAAAAGCTCGGCGTGCCCGTGCTCACCGACGTGCACGAGCCGGAGCAATGCGCCGCGGTCGCCGAGGTGGTCGATATTTTGCAAATCCCGGCTTTTCTCTGCCGGCAAACCGACTTGTTGGTGGCGGCGGCAAAAACCGGGCGCGCCGTCAACGTCAAGAAGGGGCAGTTCTTGGCGCCGTGGGACATGGCCAATGTGGTGCAAAAAATCACCGGCGCCGGCAACGCCAACGTGCTGGTCACCGAGCGCGGCGTGTCGTTCGGCTACAACACGCTGGTCTCCGACATGCGCGCGCTGCCGGTGCTGGCCAAGACCGGCGCGCCGGTGATCTTTGACGCCACCCATTCGGTGCAGCAGCCGGGCGGGCAGGGCGCCTCTTCAGGCGGCGAGCGCGAATACGTGCCGGTGCTGGCGCGGGCCGCCGTCGCGGTCGGCGTCGCCGGCGTCTTCATCGAGACCCACGAGGACCCCGACCGCGCTCCCTCCGACGGCCCAAATATGATTGCGCTCAAGGATTTGGAGCCACTTCTTGCGCGTTTGATGCAATTCGACGTCTTGGCAAAAAAGAGATAGCTCCAACCATTGACCGTCACCCTGAGGTGGCCGCGAAGCGGCCCTCGAAGGGCGACGGCCGAGGCGCCTCGGCCGCATCCTTCGAGGCTCGCTTCGCTCGCACCTCAGGATGACGGATAAAGAGCTTTCTCATTCCTCCCGTCCTCAGAATCGTCAGCCTGGTGATTTTCGCCTCGACGCTGTTCTCGCGCGCGGTCGATCCGGTGATTCCGAAAATCGCCGCCGATCTCTCGATCGACGTGAAAACCGCGGCGCTATTGTCGAGCGCGTTCACGTTTCCCTACGCCATCATGCAGCCCGCCCTCGGCACCGTCGGCGATTTCTTCGGCAAGACACGGCTGATGACTATCAGCCTCGCCGCCGTGGTGACGACGACGCTGATTTGCGCCTTCGCCAGTAATTTTACGCTCTTGGTGACCATGCGCGTCATCGCCGGTGTCTGCGCCGGCGGCATCTTTCCGGTCGGCGTCGCGATCGTCGGCGACCTCGTGCCGGTGCATTCGCGCCAAGTCGCGATCGGCCGCCTCTTGGCGGTGGGACTTACGGGAAATCTCATCGGCGCCGTGCTCGCCGGTGGCATCGGCGATCTGCTCGGCTGGCGCGGCGTGTTCTTCTCGATCGGCGGTTTTGGCGCAATCGTCGCGGTGATCGCCTTTTTTGCCTTTCGCGGTTTGAGCACGCCGAAGCCGAGGCCCTTCAATCTCGGCGCCGTGGCGGCAGGTTTCCGCAGTGTGTTTGCCGATCCGTGCGCCAAGGTTTGCTTCAGCTCGGTGTTCTTCGAGGGCATCGTCATCCACGGCATGTTTCCCTATGTGGCGCTGTTGCTTTTAGCGAGCGGCGAAACCCATTCGTCTTATGCCGGCATTGTCATCGCCGCGTTCGGTCTCGGCGGCATTATTCTGTCGCTGTCATTGCCGTTCCTGGTGGTGCGGGTGACCGAGCGGCAATTGATGCTCACCGGCGCGTTGTTCGCCGCGATCGCCTTCGGCCTGATCGCGCTGAACATGGCCTGGTATATCCAGGCCGCCGTGTTCGTGCTGTTCGGGCTCGGCTTCTACATGCTGCACAATTGCATCCAGGTGCACGTCACCGACCTGTCGCAGACCGCGCGCGGCACCGCGCTGTCGATGCATTCGTCGGCGTTCTTTTCCGGCCAGGCGATCGGGCCGATCTATTACGGCTTTGCCTTCGGCCATTTGGGCATCAGCGTGCCGCCGCTGATCGGCGCCGGCGTGATTTTGGTCATCGGGCTCGTCTGCGCGCGGCTGCTGCGGCATCGGCGGCCGATACCCGCCCTTGTCGAAGGGCGCTAAATCCCCCATTATCTTGCTGTTTCGGCCTGGGGTGCCGTCCCTCCCATAGAGGGCCGGCTGAGATCAAACCCATCGAACCTGTCTGGGTCATTCCAGCGAAGGGAGCCGCCTCTGCCGCAAAAACTTCCCCCTATCGGCAAAAAGCCGCATGTCGCCATCATCGGCGCCGGCGTCGTTGGGCTGGGCATTGCCTGGCGGCTCGCTGGCCGGGCGACGGTGACAATGTTCGACCGCGGCAAGGCGGGAGCGGGCGCGAGCCATGCTGCGGCCGGCATGCTGGCGGCTTGCTGCGAGGCAGAGCCCGGCGAAGAGGCGCTGGTCGCGCTCGGGCGCGACAGTCAGGCGCGCTGGCCGGCCTTTGCCGAAGAGCTGTTGCGCACGAGCGGCATCGACGTCGAATTGCGGCGCGAGGGCACGCTGCTGCTGGCCTTGACCGCGGACGATCAGGCGGAAATCGCCCATCGCTTGGAGTTTCAGCGTCGTCTCGACTTACCGCTCGAATGGCTGTCGGCCGCCGACACGCGCAAAAGAGAGCCGCATCTGGCGGGCAAAATCGCCGGCGCCCTGTTCTCGCCGCAAGACCATCAGGTCGATAACCGCAAGCTGGTGCAGGCGCTGCGCATCGCCGCCGAAGCGGCGGGCGTGACAATTCACGAGCACCGGCCGGTCAAAGAAATTGCCGTGCACGGCGGCAAGGCGACGGGAGTCGTGTTCGAAAACGGCACGACCGAGCGCGCTGACATTGTCGTGCTCGCCGCCGGCGCGTGGTCGCGCACCATCGGCGGGCTGCCGCCCGACCGCCGGCCGCCGGTGCGCCCCGTCAAAGGCCAGATGCTGGCGCTGCGCATGGATGCGAAAACGCCGCTCGTCGATCACGTGCTGTGGGCGCCGGGCGCTTATCTGGTGCCGCGCCGCGACGGTCGGCTGATCGTCGGCGCCACCGTCGAGGAAAAAGGATTCGACGACACTATCACCGCCGGTGGCGTGATGGCGCTGCTCGACGCGGCGTGGCGCGCGGTGCCGGCGGTCGAGGAACTGCCGATCGAGGAAATCTGGGTCGGCCATCGGCCGGGCAGCCGCGACGATGCGCCGATCCTCGGCCCGGGCCCGCTCGACGGCTTGTTTTATGCCACCGGCCATCACCGCAACGGCATTTTGCTGGCGCCGGTGACGGCGGACGCCATGGCGCGGCTGATCCTCGACAATGTCGTCGACCCGGCGATCCGGCCGTTCGGTCTCGAACGTTTTCTGCCGGCGCGGGCGGCGGAGTAGGGGAGCGCGATGACGCAAGCGGAAATCCGCATCAACGGCGAGAGCGAACCATTCGCCGCGCCAAAGACGCTCGAAGCGTTGCTTGCGGAAAAAACCATCGACACCGGGCAACGCGGCATTGCGGTCGCGCTCAATGGCGCCGTGGTTCCGCGCGCGGCGTGGCCGGCGACGTCGCTCAATCCCGGCGACAGCGTCGAGATCGTGCGCGCGCGGCAGGGTGGTTAGTGCTCCCATGTTTACGAATGATGCGGCTCGTCATCACCACAAGTTTGAGGCCACGATTGCGGCCGCCCTCCTCAATCCTCCCCCTTTCAGGGGGAGGACGGAGAAAGCGATTCCTTCGTGCCTCCACAAAGGAGCTCTGCATAGTCGGCTTGCTCTTCCTCCCCCTGAAAGGGGGAGGATAGGTGGGGGTCTGCTGACTCGAGGAATAATAATGACAGCGCATACGAAAAGCACTTAAGGAGTGTCCAAGTGTCCGATCCCCTCGTCATTGCCGGCCAAACATTCCAGTCGCGGCTGTTTCTCGGTACCGCCGGCTATCCCAATCGCAAGATCATGCTCGACGCCATTGCGGCAAGCGGCACCGCGATGGTCACCGCCTCGATCCGCCGCATCAGCCTCGCCGGCGACGACGAAAGCCTGATCGATGTTTTGGGCGGCCGCGTCCGCTTCCTGCCCAACACCGCCGGCTGCCAGACTGCAAAGGACGCCGTGTTGACCGCCGAACTGGCGCGTGAAGCGCTGGATACCAATTGGGTAAAACTCGAAGTGATCGGCGACCGTGAATTGCTTTATCCCGACGTCGAGGAGCTGGTGCGCGCGACGCAGATTTTGGTGCAGAAGGGTTTTGTCGTGCTGCCTTATTGCACCGAGGATCCGGTGACGTGCCGAAAACTCGCCGATGCCGGCGCCGCGGCGGTGATGCCGATGGGCTCGCCGATCGGCTCGGGGCTGGGCATTTCCAATCCGCATCTGATCGAATTGGTCTGTGCCCGCTCGCCGGTGCCGGTGGTGCTCGATGCCGGCATCGGCACCGCCTCCGACGCCACGCTCGCCATGGAGCTCGGCTGCGCCGCGGTGCTGGTCAACACCGCGGTGTCAAAAGCGCGAGATCCGGTGCTGATGGCGAACTCGATGCGCGCCGCGGTGGAGGCGGGCCGGCTGTCGCGGCTCGCCGGCCGCATCGCCAAACGCACGCACGCCGAGCCGTCGTCACCGCAATTCGGGCTGGTGGGGACGTAACGGGACGGCAGCCCAATCAAACTCCACCGCGCCGCGCCACGCTCAAGCAGGTGGTGAGCACCATTGCCCTACGCCTCCTTGAGTTCCATTATTGCAGCCGCCGTCATTCAGTCCGATGCCGGTCAGCGAGTAGCCCTGCGTCTGGTTCAGCCAGAACGCATACCACTGCAGCGCCTTGTAATTGCCGCAACCCATGACGGCCGAGCACGGATGTTCGTTGCACATGTTCGACCAGGCGTTCTGCATGGTCCATGACGACGGCAGATAGCGCAGCCGGTAGCCGCCAATCATCTCGCTGGTGCGATCGCAGCCGCCATCACAATGGACGTAGAAGACAATCGGCCCGTTCGGGCTGTTGTGCAGCTTCTGCAGCGGCAGCGTCGCCGGGTCTTCCAGCCAGCTGCGCAAGGTCGCGACGCGCCAGATCAGCGGGTCAGGCAGCCATTCCTCGAGCGTGGCGATGAGTTCGTGTTGCAACCACGGCTCGGTCTGGAAATAGCATCGGTCGGTGCCGTAAGTATCCCAGAACTGAACTTGGCCCTTCTTCTGGTTGGGGTTGCAGTTGCCGGGGGTGCTCTCCCTGAAGTAATCGGCTTCAACGGTGATATGGGGCCCTTCGTTTGAATGCACCAGATTGATGACGACAAGATAATAGTCGTACTGCAATGGCATCAGCCTCAGCGGCGAGTTTGGTGCGATTGCGAATGCGGCCTGCAGTCCGTCGTAGTCGAAAAACGGTGACCCGTCTTCATGGGTTTGCACCGGGCTGGGGCCGCGAAAAAGAAAATTGCCGGCAACGGTGTCAACGTAGCGAAGTGATCCATATGGATATGGCGGTGGTGGCGGTAGTTCATTTGCCATGGTCTACGCCCCCTGGTCGGAAAAATGAAAATTACAACCTTACGCTAAGTTACCAGGACGAGAATGTAAAGCGTTGCGCGCGGCGATCGACGAGCAACGCGATTTCGAAAGCGCACGATCCGGGCTAAGATCGGATGAGATGTTTGCACGCCGCCGCCTCCTGCATCTTGCCGGTGCCGTCGCCGCATCGTCCGCCTTTTCGCGGATCGGGCGGGCAGATACTTATCCCTCCCGCCCGCTGCGCTGGATCGTGCCGTTTCCGGCCGGCGGCAGCACCGATCTCATCGCGCGGCTGCTGGGCGAGTGGCTTGCGCAAAAACTCGGCCAGCCGGTGATCATCGAGAACAAGCCGGGCGGCGGCACCAATATCGCCGTGCAGGCGGTCGTCAATGCGCCGGCCGACGGCTACACGCTGCTGTTCGCGGTCGCCACCAACGTCATCAATCCGTCACTCTACAAATCCCTGCCGTTCGATTTTCAGCGCGACATCGTGCCGGTGGCAGGGCTCGCCGAATTGCCGCTGGTGTTGGACCTCAATCCGGACGTCCCCGCCAAGACCGTTGCGGAATTCATCGCCTATGCCAAAGCCAATCCCGGCAAGATCAATTTTGCTTCGTTCGGCGTGCGCACCATCAGTCACCTGGCCATCGAGCTGTTCAAGACCGCGGCCAACGTCGACGTGGTCCACATTCCCTATCAGGGCGGCGCGCCGATGCTGACCGATCTGTTGAGCGGCCGCATCCAGGCCGGCGTCGACGCCTTGCCGAATTCGTTGCCGCACATCAAGTCGGGCGGCGTACGCGGGCTCGCGGTGCTGTCGGCCAAGCGGACGCCGGCGTTGCCGGACGTGCCGACCATGGGCGAGACCATTGCCGGCTTCGAGGTCACGCCGTGGACGGCGCTCGGCGTTCCGAGCGGCACGCCGAACGCGATCGTCGAGCGGCTCAACCGCGAGATCAATGCCGGCCTCGCCGATCCCGGCATCCGCGCCCGCATGGCCGAAGTCGGCGGCGTGCCGCTCCTCTATTCGCCCGCCGAACTGCGCGCGTTGATCGCGCGCGATGCCGCGAAGTGGGCCAGCGTGGTGGAGCAGGCGGGGATCAAGCCGGAATAGGCGCGGCGAAGCAGGTCACGCCAGCATCTCCCGCACCAGCGGCATCACCTTGGTGCCGTAAAGCTCGATGCTGCGCATCAGCTTGTCGTGGGGCAGGGTGCCGGAGGAGTACTTCATGTCGAAGCGCGCGATGCCGAGGGCCTTTGCGGTCGCAGCGACCCGGCGCGCCACGGTTTCCGGCGCGCCGACATAGAGCGAGCCGCCATCGGCTTCCTGGTCGAAATGCGCCCGTGTCACCGGCGGCCAGCCGCGCTCGGCGCCGATCCTGTCGCGCATGCCTTTGTGGTGCGGCCATAGCTCTTCGCGCGCTTGCGCGTCGCTGTCGGCGACATAGCCGTGTGAATGCAGGCCGATGGGTTTTAGCGGGCGACCAAGTTGCGCATAGGCGCGCTTGTAGAGATCGATGAAGGGCATGAAGCGGCGCGGATCGCCGCCGATGATAGCCAGCATTAACGGCAGGTCGTAACGCGCGGCGCGGACTACGGATTCCGGGCTGCCGCCGACCCCGATCCAGGTTTTGAGCGGCGGTTTTTCCAGCGGCGGAAACACCCGCTGGTCGGCAAGCGGCGGCCGCAACTTGCCCTGCCACGTCACCGGCTCCTGCTTGAGCAGCGCAGCGAACAAATCGAGCTTTTCCTCGAACAGCGCCTCGTATTGCGCCAGATCGAAGCCGAACAACGGAAACGACTCGGTGAACGAGCCGCGCCCCAACGTGACCTCGGCGCGCCCGTTCGAGGCGGCATCGACCGTGGCGAAACGCTCGAACACGCGAATGGGGTCGTCGGAAGACAGCACCGTCACCGCCGAGCCGAGCAGGATCCGCTTGGTGCGCCCGGCGATCGCCGCGAGCACGACCTCCGGCGCCGATATGGCGAAATCCGGACGATGGTGCTCGCCGACGCCGAAGGCATCGATGCCGACCTCGTCGGCCAACATCGCTTGCTCGATCACCTCGCGGATGACTTGGGCGTGGCTGTTGAGGCGGCCATTTGGGCCGGCGGTGACATCGCCGAATGTATCGAGCCCGAATTCCATTGGCGTGCGGCAACCGGGATGTTGTTCAAGAATTCAGAGCCGCCGCCGACGCGTTCAACGCAACTCTGCGGCCGCATCGGACCCAATTGCCGAATGCGCCCGCGCGGCGGCCCCGCTGAAAAGCAAACGAGGCGCCGCCAACAGCGGCGCCTCGCGCGCGATTTCGTCGACCCGACCAGTCATCAGAGGCAAGATGATGCAGTCGGGCTCAGTCCGATGCGCCGGTCAGGCCGGGCAGACGGACAAGCCCGAGCAATAGGCCAGCGTGTATCCGGCCTTCTCGCTTCCGGCCGCAGCCTCCAAAACCTCGTCGGAGACTTCATAGGCGGGAAGCTCTTCAATCTGGTCGAGTCCGATCGTAGCGTCGTTCATGATAGTCATCCTTTTGTTCGCCAGTGGCGTCGGCAAATAGGAGGAGAAATTGCGATTACGCCCCCTATGGAACTCATATAATCATCGGCTGCGACCGGTGTAAAGTCTAGGCAATGATGCCGCAGGTCACTGATTTGCCGAGCTAATTCGCGCAATTTTCACGGCCGATTTTCGCTCGTCGACGGCGCGTAACGGGCAAGGCGCGGGCGCCGTTGCCTTAACAATTGGCAATCGTGGCTGGGTAGGTTTTCGCTGCGGTAAGGCATTGCTGGAGGCTCGCCGCAGCACCCCGGACTGGCGGTGCCGCGCCGGCGGTGACATAGGGTTCGGCGGCAATAGAATGATCGCGTTGGGTCGCGCGGCCCGACCGGAGAGCAATCGGATGGATGCATTTTACGAGCGGCTCGCGGTTCGGGCCGCAACCCTGGACGAAGTCCTCTCCGGCGATTTCGAACCGTTGCCCGGCCAAAAGGGCGACGCCGATTTGGCTGGGCGGCGACTTGCCGCCTGGTGCCGCGCATGCGCCAGCGGCGACTGGTCGCTGTTCGGCCAACGGCTCGATCGGGACGGTTTTGCGTTCGCTCCGGTGCTGGCGAGACTTGCCGCCGTTCGCCGTACCTCTGCAGCGCTGCCGTCATGGATCGAGGACGCGATATGGGTCGAAGCGGCGTTGCAAGATACCGCCGGTATTGCCACGTCGCTCGCGGTTCCTGGCAAATCCGATCCGTGTGCGTTCGAAGAGCTTTTCACGTCGCTGGTCGCGCAAGCCGACACGCGGCTTTGGTCGGGTCTCGATGCGCGGGTCGGCGATAACTTGAACGACGGCGCGCGCGCGTCGTTGCGCCTGGCGTTGCTTCGCGAGTTCTCAAACCTAAGCACGGCGGCGCTCTATGAGCGCTTCGCCAAGGCGCGCAATGCCGGCTCGCCGCAACACGATGCAGCGGCTCCGGCGCGGCATAACGGCAGCTCGATCTACCATCGCTTTGTCGCCGAGATGCAAGCCGGCGGCTGGCGGCGGCTGTTCGAAGACAAGCCGGTGCTGTTGCGGCTATTCGCGACCGTCGCGCGGCAATGGATCGAGACCTCGCGCGAAATGGTGTCGCGTCTCGATGCCGACCTCGCGGCGATCCGCCGCCATATTCTTCATTCCGGCAACACCGGCCGCGTTGCCGGCTTCGAAGGCAATCTGTCCGATCCGCACAATGAAGGCCGCTCGGTCCGGATCGTCAGCTTCGAAGACGGCGCACGGGTCGTCTACAAGCCGAAGGATTTGCGGCTTGATGCCGCCTGGCACGCCTTGGTCGAACGCTTGAACGGCGCGCAAGCGCCGATCGAGCTCAAAGCCGCGCGCGCGATCGCGCAGGACGGCTACGGCTGGACCGAATTCATCGATCACGCGGGGTGCGTTGATGAGAAGGATTTCGCGCGGTTTTTCCGGCGCGCCGGCGGCTGGCTGGCGCTGTTCCACTGCTTTGCCGCAACCGACATGCATCAGGAGAACATGATCGCCTGTGGCGATCATCCGGTACCGATCGATCTGGAAATGATTCTACAAGCCGGCGCCGAAGAGCGCAGCGCCGAAGCGCCGGAAGATTTTGCCTTCGCCGCGGCGGCCGAGATCGTCAGCAATTCCGTCACCGCGGTAGGCCTGCTTCCCGCCTATGGACGCTCCCCCGAGAACATCGTCTTTGCCGTCGGCGGCATGACCGCGGACTGGAACGCCAAAACGGAAGTCACGTGGGACAAGATCAATTCCGATGCGATGCGGCCGGCGAAATCGAGCCAAGCTGCCAGGACCAGCCCCAATCTGCCGCACGTCGACGGCCGCAACGCCAGGTTCGGCGATCACGTCGACGACTTCGTCGCAGGTTTCGAGCAATACGCGAATTTCTTGTTGCGTCACGGCCGCGGAGCAGGGCGGGGCGAGATGTTCGAGGGATTCGCCGGCGTTCCGGTCCGCAATGTCGTTCGCGCCACCCGCTTCTACTACATGCTGCTGCAGCGGCTTCGCAATCACAAAACCATGGACGACGGCGTGATCTGGTCGGCGCAGGCGGATTTCATCGCCAGGCTGTCCGATTGGCAAAGCGATAATAATCCGCTCTGGCCGTTGCAACGGGCCGAACGCGCCGCGCTCGTTGGGCTCAACGTGCCGCATTTCGTCTCGCCCAGCGACGGCCACGACATCGGCGATGCGAACGGTCATTCCGTTCATGTCGCGTTGCCTTCGGGTCTCGATCGCGCCCGGGCGCGGTTTGCGAATTTCGACGAGCGGGAGATCGCCTGGCAGACCGAGGTCATTCGCGAGAATACAAACTCGATCCCGCGTTCTGCCAAGCCCAAGACGGCGGAGTTGCAAGAAACTTCGCAGCATGATTCCGCAATCGCACCGACCAAAGAAACGTTCATCGCCGAAGCCGATCGGATCGCGGCGGATTTGGCGCATTACGCCATACGCCGCGGCCCGAGCGTCGCCTGGATCGGTCTCGATTGGCTGGGCGATTCCGAGTTTTCCCAGCTCGTCTGTCTCGGTCCCGACCTCTACAACGGCATTTGCGGCATCGGCGTCTTTCTGGCCGCCCACGCGGCGGTGACCGGCAACAAAACTTCGGCCGAGCTTGCCTATGCCGGACTGGCGCAGTTGCGCAAGAATCTGAAAAGCCGCAATGCGGCGCGCATGGCGCGCGCGCTGGGTCTGGGCGGCGCCGTCGGCCTAGGCTCGGTCGTCTACGCGCTGGCGGTAATGGCGAAATGCCTGCACGACGACGGCTTGCTCGCGGATGCGCGACAGGCGGCGGAGCTGTTCACCGACGACCTTATTGCCGCGGACAAGCAGTTGGACGTGGTCAGCGGCAGTGCCGGCGGGATTCTCAGCCTGCTGCGGCTTTATCGCGACAGCCGATCCGACGACGTGCTGCGCCTGGCAATCAAGTGCGGCGAGCATTTGCTCGCCCAGCCTCGGCTCGGGCCGGAAGGGCTGAGGACCTGGGTCGGGCAGGGCTCCGGACCGCGTGGGCTTAACGGCATGTCGCACGGCGCGGCGGGCTTTGCCTATGCGCTGACGTCGCTGGCGCAGGTGACCGGGCGTCAAGAATTCGCGCAAGCTGCCGCCGAATGTATTGCCTTTGAAAATTCGAGCTACGACGCGCAGCGGCACAATTGGCCCGATCTGCGCGACGCCGGCGGGCTATTGTGGCCGTGCCAATGGTGTCACGGCGCGCCCGGCATCGGTCTGGCGCGGATTGCCACAGCAAAACTCCGCGGCATGGAAGACGCGCGCCTCGTCACCGATATCCAAAACGCCGTCGAAGGCGTCAGGCACGGCCGGCCCACCGCCGTCGATACGCTGTGCTGCGGCACGCTTGGCGGCGTCGAATTCTTCTGCGCGGCGGGCGATGCGCTCGGCCGCGACGATCTGCGCGCGCTTGCGGCGCAGCGGCTGTCGGCAGTTTTGCGCACCGCCGCCGCGGCCGGCGATTATCGCTGGAACAGCGGCAAAGGGCAGTTCAATCTAGGCATGTTCCGCGGCCTTGCCGGCGTCGGCTACACGTTGCTGCGGCGTGTCGACGGCGCGCTGCCGAACGTGATGATTTGGGAATAGCAAAAACTTAGTATGAGCGGCGTCTTGTCGCGAAACTCTACTGCGATTTCGCCGCGGCGCATGATGCCATCAGTACGGCCTTGAACATGTCGAAGGACTGGATCTGCACCTGGCACGCCGTCGCCGCATCGGGCGACACGCGAATGACGTCACCGGCGGAGACCTTCTGCTGCTTGCCGTTGACGTTGAGGTTGATGCCTTCGTTGCCGGGAGAGCCGATCATGCCGATGGTCAAGCGGCCGTCGGCCGCGATCAGCGACTGGTTGGGATTGATGTTGTAGGTGTTCTGCGACGGCATGATCGCATCGAGCGCGGCCTTGGTGCTGGACAGTTCGGCGCGCAGCGCGGTGAGATTGGCGTTTTGATCGGCAATATCCGCCGCCAGCCGCTGGGCGTCGGATTGCAGCTGTTGAATGGCGGAATCGCGCTGCGCGATATCGCGGGCATTGAACCAGCGGCCCCAGAAATAGCCGCTGACCATAATGAACAGGATGAGGACGATAGCGGCAGGGCTGCGCAGCCGGCTGCGCGGTGCTGGGTCATTTTGTCGGGTGCTCATATTGACCTCTGCACGATGTGACCTCTGCACGATCGTAAAGCGCAAACGCAAATTACTATTTCGGCGCCGCTCCCCCGTCCGTCGGCGGACCGGAATCCGGCGCGCGGAAGGGGGAATAGAGCCGGGACAGAATGGCCTCGAAATCGGTCATGCCGTACGGGCCCGATGCGCCGGGCGTCGCGGTTTCGGATGCGAGCGGCGCATTGCCGGTCGCTTGGCCGACCTTGTCGGCATCGTTCGATCCGGCGCCAGGCGCCGGCGCGCCCGACGACGATTTATCGCTCGGGGCCGGCGGCGCTGCGGACGGCGGTGCCGCGCCGTTTGCCGGCGGCGGCGGCGGCGTTATCCCCGAACCCGCAGGCGTATCGACATTGCCGAGAATGATCGGCAAGCCGTCCTTGTTGGTGCCGAAGATGACGATTTTGGCATTGGGCGATTGCGCCAGCGCCAGCGTCGCCTCGATGCCACGCCAGCGTAGATACGACTCCGAAATACCCTGGCTGACGGTGCGTTGAAATGCGGCGATGCCGTTGGCCTCGATCTGCTTGCGCTTGGATTCCTGCGCCTCGCGCTCGACACGGAATTTATATTCCTGAATCTGGTAGTACTGCTCGGTCTGGCGATTGATGGCGGCGACGATGGCCGGCGGCAATTCGATGCCGAGCACCAGCGTATCGAGGAGCTGGATCGCGCTTTGCAGGAAGTCGTTGTAGTGCTTGGGATCGGGCTGCTCCATGGCCTCGGGCTGCACCAGTTTGTTGAGACTGGCGCCGAGCGCCTTTTGCCCGCTGTCGTGAATCTCCGCCTGGATCGCCTCGCGCGAGGTGTAAACCTCCTCGGCGGTGTATTGCGAAATGACCTGGCGGGTTTGGCTGCCGATCTCGGGACTGATCACGGTGGCGAAATAGTTCGGGCCGATGAACTTGTGCAGCACCGCGACGGAATTGTGCTGCAGTTGATATCGTATGCTGACTTGCACGGACATGCTCACGCCGTCCTTGGAAATGGCGTTGTATGTCTGCGTCGTCGATTCCAGCCTGAGATCGTAAAGGTACAGCTTGTTCCAAGGCATGATCAGGTGCAGGCCCTCTTCCCGGATATCCCTGGGATCGAGCACGGTGCCGCGAACAAGGCACATGCAGTAGGGGTCGAAACCGATGAGCCGGTACCACAGGACGCCGACCTGCCCGGTCGGAACCGAAACCACGACGTAGGGCCACAGCACGACCGCGATCAGCAGCAGCGTCATCACTATGACGGAGAACCGCGGCAGGTGACGCCTGACGCGGCGCCAGCCGCGCTGCGGCCGCGGCTTGCTATCGAGATACTCCGAATACGTCGCCATCAGCCGTTATCCATTGCGCCCGACCATCAGCCCATATTCATCGTACGTTGCTCGACGATGCGGCCTTCGTCCATGCGCACCCGGCGCGCCCGTAATGTCAACTCGTCAAGATAGCGGTCATCGTGGGTAATGACCACGATGGTGGCGCCGGCGGCCATCAAATCCGGCAATAGCTCGTCATAGAATTTGCGGCGGAATTCGGGGTCTTGTTCGGCGGTCCACTCGTCCAGCAGCAGGATCGGGCGTTTCTCCAGCAAACTGACGATCAGCGCCAGCCGGCGGCGCTGGCCGCCGGACAGGTCCAGGGTGCGAAATTCGCCGTCGACCAGCCCGGTCTTGTCGGACAGGCGGAATTGCGCCAACAGGCGCTCGAGCTCGCCCGCCCCCCCTTCGGGAATGCCATAGAGCCGCTGGAACAGGTGGTAGTCGAAGAAAATCGCCGACATCAGCGCGCGATAGGTGTCGCGGTTATGGTCGTCGACGCGCACCCCGTCGAGCGTGATCTCGCCGGAATTGGGCGGGTAGAGCCCGGACAGCACGCGCAAGAACGTCGATTTGCCCGAACCGTTGCCGCCGGTGATGAACACCAGCTCGCCGGGTTGCAAGGTGAAGTCGATCGGTCCGATCTTGAACGCGGCGTCGGAGAATTTGTCGACATAGCGGAAAGTGAGGTCGTGTATTTCGATCTTCTCGAAACGCTTCGGTATCGCGATCTCTTTTGCCGCGGTCGAGCCGGCCGCACGCAGCGTGGTTTCCAGTTCCTCGATGCGGCTTGCCGCGGCATTGGCGTTGAGCAGGATCGGGATCGATTGCACCAGGCCGAAACAGGCGCCGACCACGAACAACAGCGCGGTCGTCGCCTTCGAGATCGACGCGCCGCCGAGCGAGTCGCTCAGCGTAGGCGCGACGAAGACAACGGCGCCGAGCAGCACGTACATCGAGATCTGCGAGTTCACGATCATTTTGAAGGTTTCGGCTTGCGTGCGTATCTTGATATTGGCCGCGACCCGCGACACGTCGGATGCGTCCTCGAACAGCTCGGCGCTGCGCGCGCTGTTGAGCCGCACTTCTTTGAAGCCGTCGAGAAAATCGGTCAGCCGGTCGAACAGGCGGCGCTCCCATGCCGCCGACTCCGCTTTCTGCGCGCTCAGGCGGCGGTTCTTCAGGTGGAACATGATGCCGGCGCCGAAAACAATGACGAAGGTCATGAGGAAGGCGGCCAGCGACAGATACGCCACGTAGAACGAGACGAAAAAAATCAACACCGCGCCCTGTACGGTGAAGCAGAGCATGTTGCTGGCTTGGGTGAGGATCTGGGTATCGCCGGTGACCGAGGCAACGATACGCGCGAGCCCGATGTTATCGAGCGCCAAAAGCTCCGAGTGCCTGATCTGGTCCATGATGCGCAGCCGCAGCCGGTGGATGATGCCCTCGATCTCGGCGGTGGCCGTGATGGTGACGTAGGCTTGCGTCTTCATGAACAGAAACAGCGCCACCAGAAACAGCGTCGCCGCCCACAGGCTCGGCTTGTGGCCGCCGTTCACGCTCTGCACGCCGGCATTGATGGAGGCCAGCACGGCTGCGGTGCTGATGCCGCCCAAGGCGGACATGAACAGGAGCCGCGGCAGCGAGCCCTGCATTTCGCGTTGAACGAGCTGGACGAAGGACATGGCTGTGCTGTCCTTCGTCTACGCTTTTACACGGGGCCGTTGCCGGCTCAGCGAGGGATACACTTGCCCGCCCCAATCAGCACTTGCACGACTTTCAGCTACGCCACTCGACGCGGCGAGATGGGCCGGTGAGCAGCAGCACAGGCAGTACCACCAACGGGGTGGTGACGAGCGCGATCACGAACGTGCCGAAGAAGCCCATTCGGCGGTTGATGCCGCAAAAACCGGTGAGAATGCAGAAGACGACATAGATGGTGGCTTCCACCATGGGGTCGACCTCGTCGGTCAGCGGCTGTCGCGCGTTTGTGGGTGGAACCACTCCTCGGTTGGCCGGCATCCGGCCGCGTGAATCATGAGCCGGGATGCGACGTCTGCGCGTCGGCGCTCGAACGTTTGGTTCGCGAATCCCACATTTGCTTTTGCGCCTTGATGAATTCCTTATAGTCCGGCGGATTGAAATCGAGCAGCGTGCCGCCGGATTCGAAGTGCTGGATGAACGCCTTGCCGATGGCGTAGGTGGCGCCGGCGGAGAGCACCGGCATCACGAAGGCGGACGCCACCAAGCCGAGTAGCGGCACACCCTTGAGCGCGCTGGCGGCGCCCATGCCGCTGGTGACCGGGATCATCGTGCCGGCGATGCTGGCGATCAGCGCCTTGCCGCGGTTTTCGGAGAACTGCACGTCATAGAGTTGCGAGACCCGGCGCAGCATCTGCAGCTGCAACCCGCCGACCGCAAGCACGTCGACGAACGGCAGCGGTATCAATCCGGCGACGCCGGACCACACGGCGAAGCGGTCGACCAGTTTTGCAGCCGTCTCATGGCGCTGCTCGGGCGTCTCCGCCGTGGCTTGGCCGGTCTCGGGACTTTCTGTCGCTTGCTGTGCCATAGCAGATCCTCTCTCGCCACTTCCGCTCGTGCCCGCCACTCTGTCGAGCCGATTGCAATTGAATTATGCGCTTGTTCGACGACGGATAATCGACGCTATCACGGCGGTTGGCCGGTGCCAAGCGCTTGCAATAGCTGTGAGTTTAGCCGCACTTACGCATCGATGCATTGCGCCTCGATGACTTAAGAGCGCGATCCCACTTTGGCCGCCTTATCGGCATCCCACCACCACACCGAGGGGAACGCGGCGATGCCGTATTTCGGCATGGGTTCGGGATGGCCGAAGCGATCCCAGCGCGCGGTACGCAGCTTGCTGTAGTTCCACTGCGGCACGACGTAATGGTTCCACAACAGGATGCGGTCGAGCGCCCGCGCGGCGGTGACCAGGTCGGCGCGGTTCTTTGCCGATACGACGCGGTCGATCATGGCATCGACCGCGGGATTCTTGATGCCGCCGATGTTTTCCGAGCCGGCCTGGTCGGCCGCGGCCGCGCTCCAGTCGTCGCGCAGCTCGTTGCCGGGCAACAGCGTGTTTCCCCACGCATAAATGATGATGTCGAAATCCCAGGTGCGCAGCCGGTTCTCGTATTGCGGCTCGTCGACGGTGCGCACCGTGACCTCGATGCCGAGGCGCTCGAGCGAAGGCTTGTAGAACAAAAACACGCGTTCGAAGAGCGGGACGTTGCTCAAAAGCTCGACGGTGAAAGGCTCGCCGGTCTTGACGTTGGTAAGCACTTGATCGCGGATCTCGTAGCCTGCCGCTTTGAGCAGGCGGAGCGCCTCGCGCAGATTGTCGCGCACCGCTCCCGGATTTTCGCAGACCGGATTGGTGTAGGCCTTCCTGAACACTTCGGCCGGAATTTTGTCGCGAAACGGTTCGAGCAGCTCGACCTCCGCGGCCGAAGGCAGGCCGTTGGCCGCCAGGTCGGTGCCTTCGAAAAAGCTTGAGGTGCGCTTGTATTGGCCGAAGAAAATCTCCTTGTTCATGCTCTCGAAATCGAACGCGTAATTGAAAGCGAGCCGCAGCCGCGGGTCCTGAAATTTTGGCCGCCGCAGGTTGAAGGTGAATGCCTGCATCATGGCGACATTGTTGATGGAAAACTCTTCGAGGATAACGCGCTTGTCGCTGACCGCTGGGAAATCGTAGGCCGTGGCCCAGTTTTTGGCGCTGTTCTCGATGCGCCAGTCCACCGTGCCGGCCTTGAAGGCTTCGATGGCGATAGTCGCGTCGCGGAAATAGTCGAGGCGTAGCTCGTCAAAATTGTTGATGCCGAGATTGACGTTGAGCGCGCTCGCCCAATAGTCCGGCACGCGTTCATAGACGATGCTGCGGCCGGGCTGGAATTCCTTGATGCGATAGGGGCCGGAGCCGAGCGGCGGCTCGAGCGTGGTCGAACCGATGTCGCGGGCCTTGCCGTCCTTGTCGGTGCCCTGCCACCAGGCTTTGGGAAAAACCGTGAGCTGCCCGATGATTTGCGGCAATGTCCGATGGCCGGGGCCGTCGAAGGTGAACGTGACCTCGCGATCGCCGGTTTTTTCCGCCTTCACCACCTGATGGTAATTGGCCATCGCCTGCGGATTGGATTTCTTGAGCGCAGTGAACGAGAAAATGACGTCGTCAGGCGTGACCGGCGTGCCGTCGTGCCATTTTGCTTGCGGCCGTAGCAGAAAGGACACGGAAGAAAAATCGTTCGGATAGCTCAATGCTTCGGCCAAGAGGCCGTATCCGGTCGAGACTTCGTCGAGCGCCTGCGCCAACAGCGTGTCGTAAAGCAGGTCGATGCCCTGGACGAGAGCGCCTTTGACCAGACCGACGACGGAATTGAAATTGTCGAACGTGCCGAGCGCGATCTGCCGCGCCGAGCCGGCTTTGGGCGCTTTGGCGTTGACATAGTCGAAACGGGCAAATCCGGCGGGATATTTCAGGTCGCCAAAGGGCGATGCGCCGTGTCGCCATACCGGACCGGCAGTTTGCGCCGCGGCGCTCGTTGTCCAGGCCGGCAGAGGTATTTGGCGCGCGACGAGCGCGAGCGCTGCAGATGTGAGCAGAGATCGGCGATTCACTGGACGCTCCCCAACAAGGATTTATTTCGCAACAGGCTCGAAGCCGTCTCCGCTTGATCGCGGTATCGATGCAGCGTGCACGATTTTGCCGGTAAGACGCAAGCCTGTCGCCGCAAGTGGAAGGTCCGCGGCACTGGATTCAAAAGAAGGCGCGTCAGCCACTTTGGCATGATTTTGTGACGGTCTTGCCATGCCGGAGGCGATCTCATAGAACGCTTGCAGGCCCGATTATTGCGGGGGCAGACGATGCAACCGACGAAATCAGACGGCACGGCAAAGCGGCGCCCGTGGCAGCCTCCGGCATTGACCGTGCTGGCGATCGGCCGCGAAACAAAATCGTCAAATCGCAACGCAACGCAGGCCTCCGGTTCCAGCCAAACAGAGCCGCAGCCGCCGGCCGCGCCTGCGACAAAACTCGGATTTTCCTTGGAGTGGGCGTTTCCGCTGTCCGCTCGCTTGGAAAAGTAGATCAGATCCACGTTGCAGTGGAGCCTGACGGCTTTGAACGTCGCGATTCATAGCGTTCTGGACAAAGAGCCGATGACCGCCGCACTCGGTCGAAGCGAAGTGCAATGACGCCGCGGACGATGCGGCGCGTTTATTTGCGCGAGGCGGCCGTCATGCTCGTCCTGGCACGGCTCGCCGTGCGCTTTGTTCCACCTGCGCGCATCTTTGCCTGGGCGGACCGACCGCCGCGGTGCATCCGGCGTTTCGCCACGGACGAAATAGCTTGGATATCGTGGGCGGTCGACAATGTCGGCGCCAAACCCTGGATGAATGCGCTGTGCCTGCCGCGGGCACTGGCAGCGCACGCCATGTTGCGCCAGCGCGGCATCGCGAGCCGGCTTTGCCTCGGCGTCGCGCGCGATCGCGATGCGCTTAACGCCCATGCCTGGGTCGAGATCGGCAACGATAAAATCGTCGGCGGCGCCGAGGCCGACGGGTTTACGCGGCTGGCTACGTTCGGCGGAACGTTGCCGTGAGCGCGATTGCCGGCTTGCTGCGCTTCGATGGCGGAACCGTGACCCGGCACGGTCTCGAACGCGCGGCCAATGCGCTGCGTCAATACGGTCCCGATCGCGCCGACGTGACGGTCGCCGATGGCATCGGTCTTGTCCACGTGCTGATGCGCATGACGCCGCAGGACCAGTTCGATCGCCAGCCCTGGCAAGGCGCGAGTGGGGCACTGATCACCGCCGATGTGCGGCTCGACAATCGCGACGAGGTGCTGGAGCGGATCGGCATCGCGCCGGGCGAGGCGCGGGCGTGGCCGGATTCGCGCGTGCTGCTCGCCGGCTGGGAGAAGTTTTGCGACGCGCTTTGGTCGATGCTGCGCGGGCCGTTCGCGGTCGCGATTTGGGATCCGCGCCGCCGCGCTTTGACGCTGGCGCGCGACCATCTCGGGCTCAATGTGGTGATGTGGCACAAGAGCGCACGATTTTTTGCCTTCGCCACCATGCCGAACGGGTTGTTCGCGCTCGACGACGTACCGCGCCAATTGAGCGAAGAAAAACTCGCCGATTTTTTGGTGCTCAATCACGCCGACCACGCAACGACCCTCTACCGCAATGTGTTCCGCCTGCCGCCGGCGCATGTCATGCGGATCGAGGCTGACGGTTCGCTCAAGCGATTTCGTTATTGGTCGCCTGCCGAGATCGCGCCGATCGAGCTTGGCTGCGACCAGGCTTATGCCGAGGGATTGCGCGAGCGCCTCGATGTCGCGGTACGCCGGCAAATGCGCAGCGCCCATCCGGTCGGCTGCCTGCTCAGCGGCGGCCTCGATTCGTCTTCCGTCACGGCGCTCGCCGCCCGGGCGATGGCAGAGAAGAACGAACGGCTTACGGCCTTCACCGGCGTGCCGCGGCGCGGTTTTGATGGCGCGGTGCCGGCCGGTCACTACGCGGACGAGACGCCTTATGTCGAGGCCATTGCGCGCGCGGCCGGCAATATCGATGTCACTTATGTCGAAAACGACCGCTGTGACGATTTCGCCGAGCTCGAGCGCTTCTTTATCGCGCTGGAGGGGCCGGTGCGTAATCCGACCAATTTGGGTTGGATGTTGGCGACCCTGCGTCTGGCGCGCGCGCAAGGCCGGCGCGTGCTGCTCGGCGGCTTTCACGGCAATTGCACCATCAGCTGGAACGGGTGGTCGCAGGCCGTCACGCACCTCTTGCACGGCCGGCTGTTGACGGCGTTGCATCAATGGCAAATGTTCTATCGCCATTCACCGCATTCACGCTGGGCGGCGCTGCGAAAGCTTTTTGTCGAGCCGTTGTTGCCGGAGCGGTTGGGGAATTGGGCCGATCGCCGCCGCCATCCGCAGCGGCCCGCGGCTTGGCACGATCACGCGACGATCCGGCCGGATTTTGCCGCGGCCATGGCGGTCGACGAGCGCGCGCATAGAAACGGCCATGATTTTCTCTATCGCCTGCGCCAGGACGAACGCGCGAGTTCGCTCGCCCAAGTCGATTATGTCGGCGACTGGCATGCCGCGGAGAAAGCCGTCACCGGCGTCGAGGTGCGCGATCCGACCGCCGACATCGACGTGGTCTCGTACTGCCTCGGCGTTCCGCAGCAGCAGTATCTCGCCGAAGGCATCGACCGCTCGCTGATCCGCCGCGCCATGTGGGGACTGCTGCCGGACAAAATTCTGACCAACCGCATGAGCGGCCTGCAGGCGGCGGATTGGTATGAAAAGCTCGGCAACCAGCGCGACGAACTGGCGCGGCAGGTCGCCGAGCTTTCAAAGTCCGCGCTGGTGCGCCGGGTCATCGACGTCGAGCGGCTGGAGCGCGCGATCAAGAACTGGCCCGTCGGCGGCTGGCACACCGCCGAAGTGTTTCAGGAATATAATTTGGCGCTGACGCGCGGCGTGGCCGGCGGCCGCTTCCTGCGCTGGTTCGAGCAGGCCAATTGACGGGCGGAGAAATTCTGGTCACCGCGAGCCGGCGGCGCCGACGCGGACAAAACGCACCGGCTCGCTCAAGCCGCGCAAAGTGGCGCTATCCTGCGTCAGCGCTCGCCCGGCCAAAACTTCACGCGCTTCGGCGTCGGCAATGACGGCTTGCGAGACGATCACTTCGCCGCCGCGGCATTGATGCTCGAGCCGCGCCGCCGTGTTCACCGCCGAGCCGAAATAATCGAGCAGGCCGCCGACGGTGACGGCGATGCACGCCCCTTGATGCAGGCCGAGCTTCAATACGATGCCGGCATCGCTGCGCCCGCGATTGAAATTTTCGACCTCGTCCTGGATCGACAGCACGGCGCGCACCGCGTCGGCCGGATCGCCGAATGCCGCCATCACCGCGTCGCCGACGGTTTTGACGACAAAACCGTTATGCCGCTGCACCCGCTCCGACAGGAAGGCGAAATGATCGCGCACCAGGCGGTAGGCGGTGGCATCGCCGAGATCGTCGTAGAGTTTGGTCGAGCCTTGCAGGTCGGTGAACATGATCGCGACGCGGCCGATTTCGACGTCGTCGCCGGGCCGCAACAGCTGTTCCGGGCAGAGCCGCCGGAATGCCGGCATGGCGATGACCCGCTCGCCGGTCAAAGCATCCTGCGCCCAGTTGCGGTTCTCGACGACGAAGAACAGCGGCCGGTCGGTGTCGTTGCGCAGGACAAGTTCGTCGGCATGGCCGTCCGGCTCAAGCGAAATGTCGGAGCCGTGTGCAATGACCTGCGGAATGATGCCGTCGCCGCCGATATCGGCATCGGCTTCGCCGCCGGCTTCGACGGTGCGAAAGCGATAGGCGCCGGGCGCCAAAGTCAGCGCAAAGGTTTTGTGCGCCCGCGCCGCCACCTCGGCTTGGAGCTTGACGTGCGGAGTGGAGGCTTGGCCGAGCATGCACAGCTCGCCCTCGGGCAGCGGGCGAAACCACGGTTCGGGACGAAAGGTGAGCTCGACGTTGCGGGTGAAATCGCGCGTGTAGTCGATATTGCATGACGAGCAGTGCGCGCCTTGCGGCAATTCGTGCAGGCGCTCGACCCGCGATTTGGCGCCGCGGCAACGCGGGCACAATAAATCCCAGCCCATCGCCAGAATGCCGCGGTGCTGCGCGGCCAGAAACAGCTCCACCGTGTCGGTCGGCGGCGCGCGCCAAAGCCGCGCCAAGGTCAGCGGCCGGATGCCGCGCAGCGTCACGCCTGGCGCTTGCTGGAGATAGGCGGCAAGCTTTGGCGCTAGCCCGTGGCTCGCCGGATCGCGCGCGAGATCGCCGATCAACGCATCGAGCCGGCGCTGGCCCGCCGGCGTCGCCGCCTCGTGTTCGCTGGCGCCGAGAATTTGATCCGGCATGTTGGCTTCGGCGGCCAGCTTCCCAATCGCCGCGACGCGCTTGTCGAACTCGCGGTCCAATTGACCGGAAAGCCTTGCCAGCAATCCCAGCGCGCCGGCGCATTCGACCTCGGCCGCGAACACCAGCCGGCTGCCGGCGGCTTCGGGATCGAGCTTGGCGTTGAACTTGAAGTGCCGAAACGGGCCGTTCTTGAATTGGCGCTCTTGGCTGAGCCAGCGGTTTTCCTGCCACTCGCCGAACCGCTCGTCCCATTGCAAGCGCAGCGGACCGGACTTGGCGGTCGCGGCCCGCCGGGTGCGACCATCGGGGTCGAGCCGATCCGCCACTTGATAGGGCGGCGCGCCGGCCATTTCGTTGAGCCGCGCGGTATCGGCGAGGAACGGCCAGATCGACTCCGGCGGCTGCGCGAAATGCGTCTCCTTGCGGTAGCGGTAGATTGTTGTCATGCGCAGTTTTCCGGCGCCGCTGGCGCAGCTTCGCTATCACAAATACGTCAAATGTCCCCGTTGGTTTCGCCGCCATTAAATGCGGCCAACCTGCCGTGCAGCCTAGAGCCGTTTGCCTGGATTTTCCAAACAAACATCAATTCGCTGTGAGGCCGCCGCGAGGCGCGCTCACGGCTGCGCGCCTTGAAGGGAAGAGACCGCAGACCTACCTTCCTCATGCACCTCGGCATTGAGCCCGGCATAGAGACGGCAAGTGAGCGAAACGGGAGCTCTTTTCAACGTGCTGCGGCAGTCGGCCGATCCCGGTTGCGTTGCCGCCATCGAGCAGTCGGTTCGCGACGCGCCCGATCGCGATCTCTGCCGCATCAACGTGCTCGATTTTGCCGCCAAGCATGGCCTCGACGAGGAGAAGGCGCTGGCGGCGTTCCTGCATGCCGCCCGCCTCGGATTGTTCGAATTGTCGTGGAACGTGTTGTGTCCCGGCTGCGGCGGCGTGCTCGATGCCGGCTCTACGCTCAAAACCATCGATCACGAGGAATATGCCTGCGGGCTTTGCGCCTCTGGCTATAAGCCGACGCTCGACGAGATGGTCGAGGTGACCTTCACCGTGAGCCCGCGCGTGCGCCGCATCGCCGCGCATGATCCCGACACGCTGCCCGAGACCGAATATTACCGGCAGATTTTCTGGAGCTCGGGCGTCGATCTGCCGGAAACATTGGGCGACAGCCTTGCCGAGTTCACCATCGACTCCATCGAATTGCCGCCGGGCGAGAAGGCGGTGTTGTCGGTGCAATTGCCGAACGATTTCGTCATCGCCTTCGATCCGGTGACCCACGGCACGCAATTCATCGACGTCAAGGGCGAGCCGACGCGCGAGCGGCAGACGCTGTCGATGGTCTTCAACAAGGTGAAGACGCCGGTCGGCACCGTCGAGATGCAGCCGGGTCCGTTGCGGCTGTCGCTGGAGAACCGTACCGACCGCCGCGTCTTGCCGGCGCTGTGGGTCGCGGGCGACCATC
>Ga0210405_10000968_pt1 | contig 34877 bp, 33 predicted proteins | sample IncBWH11MmetaG_FD_155492 | JGI IMG/M metagenome (GOLD analysis project Ga0210405, IMG submission 155492) | Forest soil microbial communities from Barre Woods Harvard Forest LTER site, Petersham, Massachusetts, United States - Inc-BW-H-11-M | ecosystem: Environmental > Terrestrial > Soil >... | reverse complement strand
CGATATCATGTTCGGGGTTTTCATCGGCGTTGCGTCCACCGCAGGGCAGTGGATCGTCGTGCTGGCGGTTCGTTATGCCGACGCCTCGGTGCTCGCGCCGTTTTCATACACCCAGCTGCTGTGGGTCGGCATCCTCGGCTTCCTGGTGTTCGGCGAATTGCCTGACGTCTGGACCGTGACCGGCGCTGTCTGCATCGTCGCCAGCGGCCTCTACACCGCCCACCGCGAACGTGTGAGGCGATCGCAGCTTCTGGCGATGGAGGGTGAGCCGTCGCCGAATGCGTGATTTTTCACACCGGCAGCGCGATCGAGTATTTCACCTGGCTCAGCGCAAAGCTCGACTCGATCGAGGCGATGCCGTCGAGCCGCGTCAGCTTGTTTTTCAAAAACGCCTCATATGACGACAGGTCGGCGGCGACGACGCGCAGCAGATAGTCGCGGTTTCCCGTCATCAGGTAGCACTCCAGCACCTCGTCCCATTTCGAGATTGCTCTGGCAAACCGGTTGAGGTCCTCCTCCTTCTGCCGCGCAAGCTTGATCGAAATAAATACGCTGACATGCAGCCCGAGCGATTTCTGGTCGACGGTCGCGATGTAGCGCGTGATCACGCCGCGCTCTTCCAGCAGCTTCACCCGGCGATGGCACGGCGAGACCGACAGGCCGACCTTGTCGGCGAGCTCCTGCATGGTGGTGCGGCTGTCGGCCTGCAGCAGGCTGAGGATCTTGCGGTCGATGGCGTCGAGGGCCTGCATTGGGATAAACTCTGGTTTTGGGGCATCTCGGTGGTAATTTATCCCAATATGTTCGGGTATGTCGCCAAAATTTGAGATTTTTAGCGAAAGGTGCCGCGGTAACATCGCGGCCAGGATTCATGTGCAGGGGAATCCAGGATTCATGTGCAGGGGAATACCGCCATGTCGACCGAACCCGCACGTCTCGAAATGCTGTCCGCGCTGGCCCGCAAGGTGCTTTGGCTGTCCTCGTGGACCATTCACCACGCCAACCACATCCGGCCCAATGTCGATGGCTTGAAGGTCGGCGGCCATCAGGCCTCCTCGGCCTCGCTCGCCACCATCATGTCGGCGCTGTATTTTTCGGTGCTGCGGCCGCAGGACCGCGTCGCGGTGAAGCCGCATGCGAGCCCGGTGTTTCACGCCATCCAGTATCTGTTCGGGCACCAGACCCGGGAAAAGCTGGAAAATTTCCGCGGCTTCAAGGGCGCGCAGTCCTACCCGTCGCGCACCAAGGACACCGACGACGTCGATTTCTCCACCGGCTCGGTCGGCCTCGGCGTAGCCCAGACATTGTTTGCATCGCTGGTGCAGGACTACGTCAAGGCGCATGGCTGGGCCAAGGAACGCCCCGAGGGACGGATGATAGCGCTCGTCGGCGACGCCGAAATGGACGAGGGTAATATCTTCGAGGCGCTGCTGGAGGGCTGGAAGCACGGCTTGCGCAACACCTGGTGGGTGGTCGACTACAACCGCCAGAGTCTGGATGCGGTGGTGCGCGAAGGGCTGTGGGAGAAGTTCGAATCCATGTTCCGCAATTTCGGCTGGGACGTGGTGATCGTGAAATACGGCCGGCTGATGCGGAGCGCGTTCGCCGAGCCCGGCGGCGAGGCGCTCAAGCAATGGATCGATGCCTGTCCGAACCAGCTCTATGCGGCGCTGTGCTTCCAGGGCGGCGCCGCGTTCCGCAAGCATCTCTCCGACGAGATCGGCGACCAGGGCGCGGTGTCGCAACTGATCGAGCGGCGGAGCGATGACGCGTTGCTGGAATTGATGTCCAATCTCGGCGGACACGACATGGCCAGCATGATCGAGGCGTTCGAGGCCATCGATCACGATCGCCCGGTCTGCTTCATCGCCTACACCATCAAGGGCGTGGGTCTGCCGTTCCAGGGTCACAAGGACAACCACGCGGGACTGATGACGGTCGCCCAAATGGAAAAATGGCGCGCCGCGCAGAACATCCGGCCTGGACATGAGTGGGAGAAGTTCGAGGGACTGTCGCAGGATCCGGCGGCGCTGGCGGCGTTCCTTACCGACGCGCCGTTCAACCGCGAGGGCCGGCGGCGCCTCACCGCGCCAGTGATCGACGTCCCCGAGCGGCTGTCGTTCACGGCCTCGCCGCAGATGTCGACCCAGCAGGGCTTCGGCCTTGTGCTGAACGAACTCGCGCGCGGCGATAGCGAATTGGCCTCGCGCATCGTCACAGCTTCGCCCGATGTCACGGTGTCGACCAACCTTGGCGCCTGGGTCAACCGCCGCGGGCTGTTCGCGCGGGCCGAAAAGGCCGATCTGTTCCGCAGCGAAAAGATCCCGTCGACCTTCAACTGGGATGCCTCGCCGAAGGGACAGCACATCGAGCTCGGCATCGCCGAGATGAATCTCTTCATTCTGATGTCGGCACTGGGCTTGTCGCACGCCATCAACGGCGAGCGTCTGTTGCCGGTGGCGACGTTGTACGATCCCTTCATCGAGCGCGGCCTCGATGCGCTCAACTATGCCTGTTACCAGGACGCGCGCTTCATGGTGGCGGCGACGCCGTCGGGTGTGACGCTGGCGCCGGAAGGCGGCGCGCACCAGTCGATCGCAACGCCCCTGATCGGCATGGCGCAGGATGGGCTGGCGTCATTCGAGCCGGCCTTTGTCGACGAACTCGCTGTCATCATGGGTTGGGGCTTTGCCCACATGCAGCGCGAAGGCGGCGAGGGCGGCTCGGTCTATTTGCGGCTCTCGACCCGCACGCTCGACCAGCCGCAGCGGATCATGACGCCCGACCTGCAGGCCGGCATCACCGAGGGCGCCTATTGGCTGCGCAAGCCGGGGCCCAACGCGGAAGCGGTGATTGCCTATACCGGCGCGGTCGCGCCCGAGGCGATTGAGGCCACAGGGCTTTTGGGCGAGAGCCGCCGCGACATCGGTCTACTGGCGATCACGTCTGCCGACCGGCTGCATGCCGGGTGGACCGCGGCCCGAAAGCTGCGCCGCGACCGCCGTGGCGTGGCGCATCTCAGCCATATCGAAAGACTGCTGGCGCCGTTGCCGCGCGATTGCGGCATCGTCACCGTGATTGACGGTCACCCGGCCACGCTCGCCTGGCTCGGCAGCGTGCACGGCCACCGTGTGGAAGCGCTTGGCGTCGAGCATTTCGGCCAGACCGGCACCATCGACGACCTCTATCGCCACCACGGCATCGACGCCAACGCCATCATCGACGCCGCGGAAAGTCTCACCGCCGGCGCGCCGGTGCGCCATCGGAAAATGGCGGTGTGATTTGTCGTCCCTGCGGCAGGGACGACGGCCTGATCGTTAATGTGACGACGCCCGTCTTGCATCCGTCAGACCACCATCTTTATATGTCGCCTGCGCCGCGATGCGGCCTCCCGCATATGGCGGGTTCATTTTTGCCGGCTTTCGTGCAAGGATGCTTGCTGGACGCCCCGTCCCCTTTCATTCGCCCGTGAAATCAAGAGGTTTACGATGGTCAACCGCATGCAGTTCTACATCGATGGCGCCTGGGTCGATCCGGTCGTCAAGAAATCCACGCCCGTCGTCAATCCGGCGAACGAAGAGGCGATGTATGAGGTTGCGCTCGGCTCCAAGGCCGATGTCGACAAGGCCGTAACCGCGGCCTGGCGCGCCTTCGAGACTTTTTCGCAGACTTCCCGCGAGGAGCGGGTCGCGCTGCTGTCGAAGATCATAGAGGTCTACAAGACCCGCATGAAGGACATTGGCGCTGCGGTCTCCGACGAGATGGGCGCGCCGCTGCCGATGGCCGAGAAGATGCAAGCCGGCGCCGGCCTCGGCCACATCGCCTCCACGCTGGAGATACTGAAGAACTATCACTTCGAGGAACCCGTGGGTTCGGCGGTGGTGGTGCGCGAGCCTGTCGGCGTCGTCGGCATGATCACGCCGTGGAACTGGCCGCTCAACCAGATCGCCTGCAAGGTCGCGCCCGCGCTCGCCGCGGGCTGCACCATGATCCTCAAGCCGTCGGAATTCACGCCGTCATCGGCTTTGATCTTCGCCGAAATCCTGCATGAAGCCGGCGTGCCGAAGGGCGTGTTCAACCTGATCAACGGCCTCGGCCCCGAAGTCGGCGCCGCCATGGCCGAGCACCCGCATATCGACATGATCTCGTTCACCGGCTCGACCCGCGCCGGCATCGACGTCGCCAGGCGCGCAGCGCCGACCGTCAAGCGCGTCAGCCAGGAGCTCGGCGGCAAATCGCCGAACGTCATTCTCGAGGGCGCCGATCTCACCAAGGCGGTCACCGGTGGCGTGATGCATATGTTCAACAATTCCGGCCAGTCGTGCAATGCGCCGTCCAGGATGATCGTGCCGCTGTCGAAGATGAAGGAAGTCGCGGCCATCGCCAAGGGCGTGGCCGACAAGACCAAGGCGGGCGATCCGCGCGCCGAGGGCACCACCATCGGTCCCGTGGTGTCGCGCATCCAGTGGGACAAGATCCAGGCCTTGATCCAGAAGGGTATCGAGGAAGGCGCCACGCTGGTTGCCGGCGGTCCCGGCCTACCCGAGGGCGTCAACAAGGGCTTTTATGTTCGCCCGACCATCTTCGCCGACGTCACCAACGACATGACGATTGCGCGCGAGGAAATCTTTGGCCCCGTGCTCACCATCCTCGGCGCCAGGGACGAAGCCGACGCCGTGCGGATCGCCAACGACACGCCGTATGGGCTCGCGGGTTACGTCTCCGCCGACACAGTGGAGAGCGCGCGCCGGGTCGGCCGCAAGATCCGCGCCGGCAACGTCAACCTGCAGGGCGTGCCGAACGACCGCACCGCGCCGTTCGGCGGCTACAAGCAGTCCGGCAACGGCCGCGAGTGGGGCAAGTTCGGCCTGGAAGAATATCTCGAGGTGAAGGCGGTCGCCGGCTTCAACGCGGCGTAGGCGATTGACGTTATCGAAAACGCCGGGGCGGGATTATTTCCGCTCCGGCGTTTTTCGCTTTTGCGGAACGTCGTCATTGCGAGGAGCGATAGCGACGAAGCAATCCATTCTTGTCTCGTCGCGCTATGGATTGCTTCGCTCCGCTCGCAATGACGGGTGGGTGTGATTATCCCCCCAGCGCGCCCTGCGTGTTCACATACAGCGCATAGATCGACTGGCTTGCGGCCATGAAAAGCCGGTTGCGCTTTAATCCGCCGAAGCAGACGTTGGCGCATCGTTCGGGCAGCGCGATGCGGCCGATCGGTTTGCCGTCGGGCGCAAACACCACGACGCCGTCGAGTTCCGGATCGCCCATGCCCCAGCCGCACCACAGATTGCCGTCGATATCGCAACGCATGCCATCGGGCGTGGCGGGGCCGGCATCGACGTGCACGCGCTTGTTGGAAATCTTGTCGCCGCCGGCAGCGACATCATAGGCAAGAATTTTGCGGGTCGGCACGCCGCGCGACTCGATAATGTAGAGAATTTTTTCGTCCGGCGAGAAGCAAAGCCCGTTCGGGCCGAGAACGCCCTCTGCAACAATGCTGGCCCTTCCAGTCTTGCCGTCGATCCGATAGACGTTCATGTCGATCTCGGACTCCGCGACGTAGCCTTCGTAATTGCCGAGCAGGCCGAAAATCGGGTCGGTGAACCAGATCGATCCGTCGGATTTCACCACGACGTCGTTCGGCGAGTTCAGCCTCTTGCCGTCAAAGGAGTCCATCAGCACCGTGATCGAGCCGTCATATTCGGTTCGCACCACGCGGCGCCCGCCATGCTCGCAGGTGATCAGCCGTCCCTGGCGGTCGCGGGTGTTGCCGTTGGCAAAATTCGACGGCTTGCGGTAGACGCTGACGGCGCCGGTTTCCTCTTCCCATTTGAGGATGCGCTGATTGGGAATGTCGCTGCACAACAGAAAGCGCCCGTCGCCAAACCACACCGGGCCTTCGGCCCAGCGCAACCCTGTGGTCAGCCGCTCCACGGCCGACAGCTTCAGCCAGTATTTTTCAAAGCGCGGATCGAGCGCGTGGATCGCCGGATCGGGATATTGCGTCGCCGGCTGAAAGCCGGGGCGAGCGGGTTTATCGGACATTTGCTGTTCTCGTTGCTTGTTAGAATTCCTCACCAGAACCATTTGCTAGCATCGGTGAGTTCAGGCGGCAAGCAATCGCGTTTTCCCCGTCATTGCGAGCGCAAGCGAAGCAATCCAGTGTGAGGGACGCAAGCTGGATTGCTTCGTCGCTATCGCTCCTCGCAATGACGGTGAAGTCTACCTTGCCGCTTCCCTCGCGGCGCGCCATACTTGCCTCGACACCGCGAGAACGAGGAAAGAAATGCCACGCATATTGATGACCGGCGCGTCCGGGGGAATCGGCACGAGTTTGCGAAAACTGTTGCCGCCGATCTATCCGGATTTGCTGCTGAGCGACCTGAAGGCCCCCGCCGATCTCGGCAGAAACGAAAAATTCAAGGCGGCGGACCTGTCGGATTTGGCGCAGGTCGAGTCGATTTGCGAAGGCGTCGACGGCATCCTGCATTTTGGCGGATATTCGGTCGAAGGCCCGTGGGACTCGATCCTGCAGTCCAATATCATCGGCTGCTACAATCTGTTCGATGCGGCGCATAGAAAGGGCGTCAAACGCATCGTGTTCGCATCATCGAACCATGCGGTCGGCTTCTATCCGCGTTATCACCGTATCGGGACCGACGTGACGGCGCGACCCGACAGCCGCTACGGCGTCAGCAAGGTGTTCGGTGAAGCCGTCGGCGCGCTCTATGCTGACAAGCATGGAATGAAAGTCACCTGCATCCGGATCGGAAATTTCGGCGACAAGCCGCTCGACCGCCGCCGGCTTTCGATCTGGCTGAAGCCGGAAGATCTGGTGCAACTGTGCCGGATCGGGCTGGATCATCCCGACATTCATTTCGAGATTTTCTACGGCGCGTCCCATAACGAGCGCTCGTGGTGGGACAACCACCGCGCCCATGATCTCGGCTACCGCCCGACCGGCCGCGCCGAGGATTTCCGCGAGCATGCTTTCGCCGAACAGGCGAAGCTCAAGCCCGATCCGGTCGGCGACTTCTACCAGGGCGGCACGTTCTGCGGCATGGAGTTCGACGGCGACGGGAGCCGGATCGTCGATGATCTGAAATATTAGTTGCACGTCATTCCGGGATGCGCGAAGCGCAGACCCGGAATCTCGAGATTCCGGGTTCGTGCTTTGCACGCCCCGGAATGACGGGTGCCTAATCTGCGCTCCCGTCCCGCCCGATCCGGCCGAGATAATCCGACTTGCTGTATTGCATGTGATCGACGCAAAGCTGCGCCAGGGCCCAGCTATCGCGGCCCCTGAGCAATTCGATCATCAATTCATGCTGGCGGCGCGACAAGGCGAGGCCCTCGTTGTCCGCAAGATTCTTGGCACGCATCGGCAGTGTCAGGTTCATGTAGTCCTGCAGTGAACGCACCAGATACGAATTGCCGCAGGCGGAGAACAGCGCAACGTGGAAGGCGTCGTTGGCTTCATGGATGCCGCGCAGATCCTGCGCGTCGGCCCTGGCGCCATATCGCCGTTGCAGCTCGATCAGTTGTTCGATCAGCGCAGGCGGCGCGGGCAGGGCGATCATCAACGCGGCCTGCCGCGTCAGCATTTCCCGGACCTCGTAGATTTGCCGGACTTCCTCTGCGGAATAAAATCGCACGGTGGCGCCGATATTCTTCTCGCGCAGCACGATGCCCTGGCGCTCGAGCTGGAACAGGGCCTGGCGCACGAAATGCCGGCTCGCGTCATAGCGGCTCATCAAGGTGTCCTCGACCAGACGCGAGCCCGGCGCGAAGCGGCCGAAGATGATGTCCTCCTCCAGCCGGCGGATCACCTCGGCCTGCTCTTCCTCGCGCGTAAGAACGTTGGCTTCCGGCAGTGCGGCCTGGGACTTCATCGCGCCGCCTCCCAACCCGAAAGCCGGTAGCAATCTTCCACCAGGCGCAATGTTTCGATGTTATCAGCGCGGGCGGTTTCGAACCGGGAGTTGTCGCGCCACGACAGCACGGCGCGCCGTGCCGCGTTTTCCCGGGAGGGATCGGCGATCGCGATCACCCGCGCACGCTCGGCGATATCGGCCCACGCGATCAGATGATGCCGGCTCACCATGCCGGCGCCGATCAGGCCAATGCGCAGCGGCTTGTTCAAGGGCGCTCCGGTCGGGTTATGGCCGGAAGTCAGCACGCATGGTTTTGATTGTCAATAATGCTGCTCGCCTACGGCCCATTTCATGCCGTTTTCGGTAAAATAATCAAACATTGACAATAATGATGCGGGCAGCATAACTGGATCGCAGAACCTGAAAGGATATTCGGACCATGGCTGACGGGTTGCGCAAGGGACTGACGAGTTACGGCGATGCGGGGTTTTCGCTGTTCCTGCGCAAGGTCTTCATCAAGGCGATGGGCTATTCGGATGACGCGCTGAACCGGCCGATCGTCGGCATCACCAACACCTACAGCGATTACAATCCGTGCCACGGCAACGTGCCGCAGATCATCGAGGCGGTGAAGCGCGGCGTAATGCTGTCGGGCGCGATGCCGATGGTGTTCCCGACCATCTCGATCGCGGAGAGTTTTTCGCATCCGACCTCGATGTATCTGCGCAACCTGATGGCGATGGATACCGAGGAGATGATCCGCGCCCAGCCGATGGACGCCGTGGTGGTGATCGGCGGATGCGACAAGACCTTGCCGGCGCAGATCATGGCCGCGGTCTCGGCCGATCTGCCGACCGTCGTCATTCCCGTCGGGCCAATGGTGGTCGGGCATCACAAGGGCGAGGTGCTGGGGGCCTGCACCGATTGCCGGAGGCTGTGGGGTAAACACCGCGCCGGTGAAATCGACGAGGTCGAGATCGAGGCGGTGAACAGCCGGCTCGCGCCTTCGGTGGGCACCTGCATGGTGATGGGCACCGCCAGCACCATGGCCTGCATCACTGAATCGCTTGGCCTGTCGCTGCCGATGAGCGCGACCATCCCCGCCCCGCATGCCGAGCGCTTTCGCCTGGCGGAGGCGAGCGGCAGGGTCGCCGCCGAACTGGCCAAGGCAAAAGGACCGAAACCCAGCCAGCTATTGACCAAGGCCTCTTTCAGGAACGCGCAAGTGGTGCTGCAGGCGATCGGCGGCTCGACCAACGGCCTCATTCATCTGACGGCGATCGCCAACCGCACCGCGCATCGCATCGAGCTGGAAGCCTTCGACAGGCTCGGCCGCGAGGTGCCGGTGCTGATCGACCTCAAGCCGTCCGGCGCGCATTACATGGAGCATTTCCACCATGCCGGGGGCGTGCCGAAACTGATGGCGCAGCTCGGGGATCTGATCGACCTGGATGCGAAGACCATCACCGGCGCCAGCCTGCGCGATGTGGTCGCCGCCGCCGAGGAAGTGCCGGGGCAGGACGTCATCCGCGGGCGCAAGAGCCCGATCAAGCCGGAAGGCGCGATGGCGGTGCTGCACGGCAATCTTGCGCCGCGCGGCGCCGTGATCAAGCATTCGGCGGCAAGCCCGAAACTCTTGCAGCATACCGGCCGCGCCGTCGTGTTCGAATCCGTCGAAGACATGACGCTCCGGGTTGATGATCCCGCGCTAGATGTCACGCCCGACGATGTGCTGGTGCTGCGCAATGCGGGTCCCAAGGGCGCCCCGGGCATGCCGGAGGCGGGGTACTTGCCAATTCCGATGAAGCTGGCGCGAACAGGCGTCAAGGACATGGTGCGGATTTCAGACGCGCGGATGAGCGGGACGGCGTTCGGCACGATCGTGCTGCACATCACGCCGGAATCCGCGGTCGGCGGCCCGCTGGCGCTGGTCAAAAATGGCGACATGATCCGGCTCGATGTGGCCAGGCGAAGCATCGACCTGTTGGTCGACGCCGCCGAGCTCGACAAGCGCCGCGCAGCGCTCAAGCTTCCGGCGACGCCGGATTGGGCCAAACGCGGCTACGCGCATCTGTTCAACGAAACCATCCTGCAGGCCGATGAGGGCTGCGATTTCGATTTCATGCGCGCCGGCGGGAAGGGGTAGGCCAACCTTCCTCTTTATACGAAGTCAAAAACGGCTGTCATGCCGGCGAAGGCGGGCATCCAGTATTCCGCGCAGATGAGATTGAGCCGATGGGTCGCGGCGTACTGGATCATCCGCCGGAGCCTGTCATCGGGCGGCGCTCTTGCGTCGACCCGTTGGCGGATGATGACGTGGGAGCAGAAGGTGACCGATGATCGCCGACCGACGATCGGGCGCCTTCCGCCCAGGCTTTGCGTCCTATGTTTGATTGACATTTGAACAACCCCGATGGGATGATTGAGAAAATCAAAACAGGGGGAGCAGGATGGGTGACCCACGAGGGACGATCGCTACAGCAGTCGCCGCAGCGCTGATCTTGTTCACCGCAAACGCGGATGCGCAGGAAGTGAAGCACTATCGCTTCGCCTACGATCAGCCGAAGACCACCGGTTACGGAATCCTCGGCGATATCTTCGCCGACAAGCTCAAGACGCTCAGCAAGGGCACCATGCTGATCGATCAATATCCGGGCGCGCAGCTCGGACAGGAGCCGCAGGTCCTCCAGCTCGTCAAATCCGGAGACGTCGAGTTCTGCATTTCCTCCTCGGCCAATGCCGCGACCCTGTCGCCGCAGGCCGGCGTGATGTCGATGCACTTCCTGTTCCGCTCCGAAGCGCATCTCGTCAAGGCGATCGCCGATCCCGAAGTATCGAAGGCCGTCAAGGCGCTGATCGCCGATACGGTGCAGGGCGCCCGCGTCATCGGGCTGGCGACGCTCGGCCTGCGCCACATGTATTCCAAGCGCGAGATCAGGAAGATCGGCGACATGAAGGGACTGAAGGTGCGGGTGCAGGCGACGCCCACCGAGGACACCATGTTCCCCGCCTATGGCGCGCAGATCGTTCATATGCCGTTCGGCAGCGTCTACACCTCGCTCCAGACCGGCGTGGTGGATGTCGCCGAAAACGGCATCAACGTCTATCTCGCCAACAAGCACTACGAAGTGGCGCCCGTGCTGTCGATCACGGAACACGAGGCCAATAACAGCCTGGTCTGGGTGAGCGACAAATTGTGGAACAGTCTGACGCCGGAGCAGCAGGGCTGGGTGCAGGCCGCGGCCGATGAGGTCAACAGGAGCCAACCTGCGAAAGCGATCGAGCTCGAGCACCAATCGCTGGAGAAGCTGAAATCGATCGGGGTCAAGGTCGTGGCCGACGTCGACAAATCCGGCTTTACGGCGATCGCCGATCCCTATCTGGACAAGCTTTCAAAGGAACTCGGCCCGCACGCCGAAAAGATCAAGACGCTGATCAGGGCGATCAACTGAGGTCCTCATGGTGAGGAACGCGCTCTTCGCGCGCGTCTCGAACCATGAGGGAGGTGGTGCACTACTCCTCATCCTTCGGACGCGGCCCGCAGCCAAGTTTACGCAGGCTGCGTAGACTTGCCTGCGTGGCCGCTCCTCAGGATGAGGGCTCTACACTTGTCCGGCAATCCTTGGGAATTCTAGCGATGTCCATCGCCGACAAACTGGTGCTGCAGCGGCAGCATCATCTGAAATGGCGGGCATTTGACAGGCTCGAGCTCGTTCTGATGATGCTGTGCGGGCTGTTATGTTTCGGCTTCTCGCTCTCGGTGATGTTCGACATCGTCACTCGGACTATCGGCCATCCGTGGCTGTGGCTGCAGGAGGTCACCTCCACCCTGTTCATCTACGCGATCTTCCTGGGCGCTGCGACCGCCACCCGCCGCAACGATCATCTGTATCTGACTGCGATCTCCGAGGCGCTGCACGGCACCCCCCGGCTGGTCGTCGAGATCATCATCCGCATCGTCGTGCTGGGCGTGGCGTTTTGCCTGGTCTGGTTCGGCTATATCAATTACCTGAGGGGTTTTGGCAGTTTCCGCCTGCCGTCGGGCACGCCGATCGCCTCGCTTTACGCAGCGATACCCTTGTCCGGCGTTCTGATCGCGCTGTTCGCCGTCGAGCAGCTGGTCAACGGCATTCGCAACGGATTTGACCATCCGGAGCCGCCGGAGGAGGACTTTCCGATACCGCCGGTTGACGCCGGTCTTGGGACGAGGGCGCGGCCGTGAGTCCACCGGTCATCCTGGCGCTGATGTCGTTCTGCTTCCTGTTCTTCGGCTATCTCGGCGTGCCCGTGCCGTTCTCGCTGATGGCGGGCGTTTTCGTCGGTGCGCTTTTTACCGACGTTTCGCTGGCCGCCATCATCCAGAAGGTTTTCGACGGCGTGGATTCGGAGGCGCTGCTCGCGATTCCGTTTTTCCTCCTGGTTGGCGAACTCATGAGTTCGGCGAACGTCGTGGTGCGGATCGCCAACCTGTCGTTGTCGCTGGTCGGGCATATCAGGGGTGGGCTGTCGCAGGTCGTGGTCGTCTTCAGCATGTTCTTCTCGGAGATGTCGGGATCGACCACCGCCGACGTTGCGGTCATGAGCCGTGCGCTGGGCGGGCCGATGAAGCGCGAGGGCTATAGCCCCGCTTTCATCGCCGCGATCATCGCATCCGCCTCGACCATCGCGGCACTGGTGCCGCCAAGCATCACGGCCGTGGTCTATGGCGCGGTCGGCAACGTCTCGATTGCCGGGCTGTTCATGGCCGGCGTCGTGCCGGGCATGATGATCGGCTTTGGGTTGATGATCTATTGCTATTTCTTCGGGCCCTCCGGCATGCGCAAGCCGCGGGCACCGTTACGCCAGGTCGTGTTCGCAACCGGGGACGCCGCGCTGCCGCTGATGATTCCGGTGATCCTGCTCGGCGGCATTCTCACCGGCTGGTTCACGCCGACGGAGGCCGGCGTGGTCGCGGTGATATGGATCATCGCGGTCGTGATCCCCGCGCTCAACCGTGGGCATCTGCGGAAGATTCCTTACGACTTTTGTCTCGCCGGGCTGATCTTTTCGCTGCCGCTGATCACCATCGGCGCGGCCAATGCCTTCGGCTGGATGCTGGCCTATTTGCGTGGCGCCATCGTCATCGCCGACTGGATCACCTCGATTGCCGGCAACGATCCGCAATTCATGATGCTGCTGCTGGTGCTGCTGTTCACTGTGGTGGGAGATTTCATCGAGCCGGTGCCGACCATCATCATCTTCATGCCGCTTGTGAACGCGTTGACCCAGGCCGGTGACATCAACGGCGTGCATATGGGCGTGGTGCTGATCGCGACCTTGGCGTTCGGCCTGATCACGCCGCCTTATGGACTGGTGCTGTTGATGGCGTCGAAATTCGTCGGCGTCAGTTTCGGCAAGGCGCTGCGCGCGGCGCTGCCGATCTATGTCGTGTTCCTGGTGACGATCTGCTTCACGATCTACTTCCCCAGGGTGGTGCTGTGGCTGCCGAAGCACGTCATTCCGGAATCGGTCGGCTGCTTCAAGTCGCCCGCGGGGACGGGGTACATTTGTCCGCAGTGACAGGCGCCCGGCAATATCCCCGCCGTCGTCCCTGCGAAAAGCAGGGACCCATAACCACCGGCCGTGATTCATGCGACGCGAGCGAAGGTTACTCACATCTCTCGTAACATCAACGTCTCGGCGTATGGGTCCCTGCTTTCGCATTGCTTTCGCAGGGACGACAGCAACGACGAGATGTCCCGGCCTACTTCCCCTTGCTCGTGAACTTCTTCACCGCGAGGCGGAACTCGTCGGTGTGCATGCAGTCGATGATGGCGTCGCGCTCGGCGTCGAGCTGTTGTTCGATCGGCGTGATGGGCGCGCGGTGGAGCAGCGCCTTGGTCGCCGCGATCGCGGCCGGCACATTTTGCGCGAGCCGATGCGCCAGTTCGCGCGTCGCCGCCTTCAGTTCAGCCGCCGGGACGACCTTGGCGACCAGGCCCCAGTCAAGGGCTTGCCCGGCCGAAAAACTGTCTTCGGCGAGAAAGATCTGCAAAGCACGCCGCGCGCCGACGGCGGCCACAACGCCGACGGTGCCGCCGCCATCGGGCGATACGCCGAGCTTGGCATAGGCAGGCGTAAAGCGCGCGTCCTCCGCGGCGATGCAGAGGTCCGCGACGAAGGCGAGCGAGAGCCCGGCGCCGGCGGCCGAGCCGTGAACGCTGGCCAGCACGATCTTCGGCATCCGCCGCAGCGTCGTAATGAAGGCATGGTAATGCTGCAACAGCTCGCCGACGACGGGCGCAATAGTGTCGGCCGCGGCGGCCGCACCTATGGTCTGAAGATCGCCGCCGGCGCAGAACGCGCGGCCTTCGCCTTCGATCACCAGCACGCGGATTTCATCGGACGCCTCGACTTCCGCGCCGAGCTGTTCGAGCTTTTTCGCTATCGAAAGATCGATCGAGTTGAACGCGGCCGGCCGGTTGAGCGTGATCGTGGCGATCGGCCCTTCGATCCTGAGCAGCGCCGGCTCGTCGGAAGAAGCGGCGGTAGCATGTTCGGGCTTCGGCATCTGCAATGGGCCCTTTTGTCGAGACGATCGCCGCCATTTTAAATAGCAGAAGCGGAGAGGTGACAATCCCCGGCGAAGTCTGCAAAATGCGGCCAAAATAGCGGAACTGAAAACCGCAATGCAATAAGTCTGAACCGGGAGCAGGCGTGATGAGCGATCAAGCAACATTGAGCCGTCCGGTTTCGACCGTCGATCCGTTTTCGCACGCCTTCCTGCGCGATCCCTATCCGCATCATGAGGCGCTGCGCGAGGCAGGACCCGTGGTATGGCTCGAGCAATACTGCATATGGGCGATGGCCCGGCATGAGCAGGTCCGCGATGCCCTGACCGACTGGCAGACCTATTGTTCGTCCGCCGGTGTCGGCTTGAGCGATTTCCGCAAAGAGCCGCCATGGCGTCCGCCGAGCATTATCCTTGAAGCCGATCCACCGCTGCATACGCGCACCCGCGCGGTGCTGACCCGTATCCTGTCGCCGGCAGCGATCAATATCCTGCGGGATACGTTCGAGCGCGAGGCGGAATTGCTGATCGCGCAACTGGTCGAACAACGCGAATTCGACGGCGTGGCCGATATCGCCGAAGCCTATCCGCTAAAGGTGTTCCCGGATGCGGTGGGGATTTCCGAGGAGGGCCGCGAGAACCTGCTGCCTTACGGCACGATGGTGTTCAACTCGTTTGGTCCCCGCAACGATCTGTTCAACAAGGCGATGGCTAATGCCGGCCCGGTTCGCGACTGGATCATGTCGAAGTGCAGCCGCGCGGCGCTGGCGCCGGGCGGCCTGGGCCTGCAGATTTTCGCAGCGGTCGATGCCGGCGAGTTGACCGAGGACGAGGCGGGCATGCTGGTGCGCTCGTTTCTTTCGGCTGGAATCGATACCACCGTCTACGGACTTGGCAACGCACTCTATTGCATGGCGCACTATGGCGAACAATGGCGCACGCTTCGCGAAAAGCCGAACCTGATCCGTGGCGCGTTCGAAGAGGTGCTGCGCTTCGAGGCTCCGGTGCAGACCTTCTTTCGCACCACGACCCGGGCCGTCGATGTCGCCGGAGTTCATCTGGGCGATGGCGAGAAGGTGCTGTTGTTTCTCGCTGCCGCCAACCGCGACCCGCGCCGGTGGGACAAACCTGACACGTTCGACGTCAGCCGCCGGGCCGCCGGCCACATGACCTTCGGCACCGGCATTCATGGTTGCGTCGGGCAGGCGGTGGCCCGGCTCGAGACCGAGGCGATCTTGACCGCGCTCGCGAAGCGTGTTGTGTCGCTTGAATTGACGAGCGAACCGAAGCGGCGGCTGAATAATACGCTGCGCGGATTCGACAAACTACCGCTTCGTATCGTGCCGGTCTGATTAATGACGCAAGGAACAGTTCTGATCGTCGGCGCCGGCCACGCCGGCTTCCAGGTCGCGGCGTCGTTGCGGCAGCACGGCTATGGCGAGCGCATCTGCCTGATCAACGATGAGGCGCATCTGCCGTATCAGCGACCGCCTTTGTCCAAGGCCTATCTGAAAGGTGAAGGCCGCCCGGACAGCCTGATGTTCCGGCCGGATAAATTCTATCGCGACCAGAACGTCGAACTGATCGCCGATCGCGCCGCCTACATCGACCGTGCTGCGCGCAGGCTTCTGCTCGCCTCCGGCTCGTTCCTTGGGTACGGGCATCTGGTGCTCGCCACCGGCGCGCGCAATCGCCTGCTTGATTTGCCCAACGCCAACCTCGCCGATGTGCGGTACCTGCGCATCCTCGACGAGAGCGAGGTGCTGCGGCAGCGCATCGGCTCGGCGCGGCATGTTGTCGTTATCGGTGCGGGCTTCATCGGCCTCGAATTCGCCGCCACCGCGCGCGCCAAGGGGCTTGAGGTGGATGTGATCGAACTCGGCACGCGCGTGATGGCGCGCGCGGTCACCGCCGAAATCTCGGAATATTTCCAGGCGCGGCACACCGCGGCCGGCATCCGCATCCATCTCGGCGTGCAGGCCACCAGCATCGAGAGTGATGGCGCTGACGTTGCCGGCATCAGCCTCAGCGACGGCCGCCATCTGCCGGCGGATCTCGTGGTGGTCGGCGTCGGTGTCTTGCCCAATGTCGAGTTGGCGGCGGAGGCGGGGCTTTCGGTGGCGGCCGGAATCATCGTCAACGAGCAACTCGTCACCGCCGATCCCGACATTTCGGCGATCGGCGATTGCGCGCTGTTCGCAAGCCCGCGCTTCGGCGGCTCGCTGCGGCTGGAATCCGTGCAGAACGCCACCGATCATGCGCGCTGCGTAGCGGCGCGGCTGACCGGCGATGCCAGGACCTATGACGGTCTGCCGTGGTTCTGGAGCGACCAGGGCGACGACAAGCTTCAGATCGCGGGGCTCACCACCGGATATGACCGCGTCGTGGTGCGTGGCGATCGCGACGCGCGATCGTTCTCGGCCTTCTGCTACAAATCCGGACAGCTGGTCGGCATCGAGTCCGTCAACCGCGCTGCGGACCACGTATTCGGCCGCAAGGTTCTCGGGCTGAACCGGTCGATCGAACCGGAACAGGCGGCGGATTTGAGCTTCGATTTGAAGGCTGCGCTGAGGTAGGCATTCTATTTTTGCCGTCCCTGCGAAAGCAGGGACCCATACTCCGCGGCGCTTCGCGTGGGCAGGGTTGGAGACGCCTTTTTCTATCAACCAAGCTCGGTGGTTGGGTCCCGCGTTCGCGGGGACGACTCGTTGAGACAGCGTTGGCTTCCCTACGCCCTGACCGAGAACTCCTTCTTCACCGCCTCGATGTCGGCCAGCGTCGGCAATCCCGCTTCATTGCCCAGACGCTGGACCTTGTAGGTCGATGCCGTGCGCGCGAAATCGAAATGGTCGTGCCAGCTTTTGCCGGGATGGGCGAGGTAGGAATAAACATAGGCGCCATGGAACACATCGCCCGCGCCGTTGGTGTCGAGCACGCGTTCGCGCGGAATCGGAAGTGCCGGCAGCGCGCGAATGCTGCCTGTCTCGTCATACCAGAGCAGGCCGCGTTCGCCCAGGGTGACGCCACCGACCCGGCAGCCGCGGCTCTTGAGATAGGCCAGCATCTTCTCCGGCGTCAGGTCCATCTGCTCGCACAGGCGCTCGGCGACGATGGCGACATCGATGAATTCCAGCAGTTCATGGGTGTTGCTCCGCAAGCCGCCGCCGTCCAGCGATGTCAGGATGCCGGCTTCGCGGCACAGTTTTGCATAATGGATCGCGGCGTCCGGCTGGTGGCCGTCGACATGCAGCGCGCGGCAGCCGCCGAGGTTGAGATGCGGGAAGGGGTGGATATGCTCGTCGTCGCGGCAGCGCACGATGGCGCGCTTGCCGTCCTTGGGCATGATGAACGACAGCGATGAAGTTTTCACCTTGCGCGGATGGATCGAGATTCCATACTTCGCGCTCATATCCTGAAACATCCGCCCCAGCCAGTCATTGGCCACGGTGGCGATCAGATCCGGCACAATTCCGAGCTTGGCGCAGCAGAACGCCGCGGTGACGGCGTTGCCGCCGAACGAAACCGCATAGGCCGAGGCGACATGCTTCTCGTCGCCGGTCGGCATGTGATCGGTAATGAAGGTGACGTCGATATAGGTTTGTCCAATGAAAAGGGCGTGCATTCGTTTTCCGTCGTGGCTTTTGGGGAGTGGTCGCGGCCGGCGCCGTACATTAGCACCAGTTATCCCGGATTATTCGCTGAAATTATTCGCAACGCCCCGGGCATATTCGCTTGAAGATAGCTATGGTGCGGGACGACGACCTTGCAAGGGGCGGTGCGTCGGTTGCGCCAGTGCACGGCGCGGCTGTTCTGAGTTCCTGATAATGAGTTCCTGACAAATTTCCTGACAAATAGAGGGAGGCGACGATGACCGTCTATTCCGGTCCGGTGTTCGACATGGCGGTAAGCCAATTCGGTGTGATCGCCGATCACCTGTCGATCCCCATTGACGAGCGCGACCGGCTGTTGTTGCCGAAACGGGCGATCACCGTCTCCTGTCCGATCCATCGCGATGATGGCTCGATCGTGGTGTTCGAGGGCTACCGCGTGCAGCATCACCTTACACTTGGTCCCACCAAGGGCGGCACCCGATTTGCTCCGAGCGTCGATATCGGCGAGGTGGCGGCACTGGCGATCTGGATGAGCTGGAAATGCGCGCTGGCGGGCCTGCCCTATGGCGGCGCCAAGGGCGGCGTCCGGGTCGACCTTTCGACGATCTCCAAGCGTGAGCTGGAGGGGCTGTCGCGGCGCTACATGCAGGAAATGATTCCGTTCGTGGGCCCGCATACCGACGTGATGGCGCCGGACATGGGCACCAATGAGCAGGTGATGGCCTGGTTCATGGACACCTATTCGATGTACCAGGGACGCACCGTCACCGAGATCGTCACGGGCAAGCCGGTTTCCTCCGGCGGCACGCTGGGCCGTCGCGAGGCCACCGGGCGCGGGGTGGCACACCTCGCCAAACGGGTGATGAAGGAGCTCGCGATCGAACTGAACGGCGCCACCGCGGTGATCCAGGGCTTTGGCAATGTGGGCTCCTATGCCGCGCTTGGACTGTATCAGTACGGCCTCAAGGTGATCGCGGTCTCCGATCACACCGGCGCGCTGCACGACAAGGCCGGTCTCGATATTCCGGCGCTGATGCGGCACACGAACGAGCACGGCAGCATCGCCGGCTTTTCCAACGAGCTGACATTCGATCCCGCGCAAATTCTCACCTTGCCCTGCGACGTGCTGGTGCCGGCGGCGATGGAGCGCGTGATCGATGCGAATGTCGCGCAAAACCTGAAGTGCCGGGTGCTGGCGGAAGGCGCCAACGGGCCGACCACGCCGGATGCCGATCTGGTGCTGCAAAAACGCCAGGACGAGATTTTCCTGATCCCGGATATCCTCTGCAATTCCGGCGGCGTCGTGGTCAGCTATTTCGAATGGGTGCAGGATTTGCAACAGCTGTTCTGGGAAGAAGAGGAGGTGATGCGACGTGAATATCAGATTCTCGAGCGCGCTTTCGACCAGATGGTGACGCGGGCAAGGGTGGACAAGGTCCCGCACCGCACCGCGGCGATGGCGATCGGCGTGGAAAAAGTCCGCGCTGCCAAGAACACGCGGGGACTGTTCCCGTGATCTCCGGTCTCGATCACGTCGTTGTGTTGATCGAGGATATTGCGGGTGGCGCCAAGGCATACGAGGCGCTGCTCGGGCGCGCGCCGTCCTGGCGAAGCGCAAGCGAGGGCGCTGAGACCGTGCTGTTTACCCTCGACAACATGACGCTCGAGCTGATGGCGCCGACTGGCCCCAGTGCGACGGCGGATCGAATCCGCGACGTGATCAGGATATCGGGCGAAGGGCTCGCCAGCATTTGTTTCCGCGTCGATGACATCGCGAAAATGCATCGCAGGCTCGATCGGGTCGCGCTGAAGCCGGACCCGGTCGCCGAAGTCGAGAGCCGTGATCTGGGCTCAGGCGCTACATTGCACTGGAAGCGGACGCGGGCGGCCACCGATCTGACGCGGGGCGTCCGGATGTTCTTTCTCGAACTGCCCCAAGCGCGCCCGCGCTCGGCTGCAACATCTGCCGCGCCGATTCTCGGCCTCGATCACCTGGTGGTCTCGACCGAGGATCCCGAGCGCGCCGCGGCGCTCTACGGCGCGCGGCTCGGTCTCGAACTGGCGCTCGACCGCTCGCACCATGAATGGGGCCAGCTGATGTTCTTCCGCTGCGGCGACCTGATCGTCGAGCTGGTGAAGCGGCCGGTTGCAGGCAGTGACCAGGCTCATGATAAATTGTGGGGATTGAGCTGGCGGGTCGCCGACATCGACGCGGCGCGGACACGATTGGTCGCGGCGGGAATCGATGTCTCGGAAGTCCGCGCCGGCCGCAAGCCGGGCACGCGGGTGATGAGCGTGCGGAGCGGCACCTGCGGCGTCCACACGCTGTTGCTGGAGCGGACGACGCGGATGGAATGACTCTTCCTTACCCTCCCGGAGGGTAAGAGTGTCAAACCGCGCTTTGCGTGCTACATGCGTTTTCCTGAAACCAGCGGGCGACAGCCTTGGCCAAGACAAAGCGAATGCAAAAATGGCAGCGCGACCCCGAGGGGATGCGGCTTCGCATTCTCGAGGCCGCGAAGCAGGAATTCGCCACCCATGGGCTTGCCGGCGCGCGCGTCGACCGGATCGCGGCCAAGGCCGGCGCCAACAAGCGCATGCTGTATTACCACGTCGGCAAAAAGGACGAGCTCTATCTCGCCGTGCTCGAGGGCGCCTATGAGAAGATACGCGTCGAGGAACGCGGGCTTGACCTCGAACACCTCGATCCGCCCAAGGCGATCGCGCGGCTGATCGACTTCACCTGGAACTATTTCCTGCGCAATCCGGAATTCCTGGCGCTGTTGAACACCGAAAACCTGGCGCGGGCGCGCCATCTCAAGCGTTCCACCAAGGTCAAGTCGATGCATTCGCCGTTCGTCGAGATGATCCGCACGGTGGTGAGGCGCGGTGTCGAAAGCGGCGATTTTGTCGTCGCGGTCGACCCTGTGCAGCTCTATATTTCCATCGCCGCCCTTTGCTTCTTCTATCTGTCGAACAGCGCTACCTTGAGCGTGATTTTCGGCCGCGACCTCCTCAAGGAAGAAGCGAGGGATGAGCGCCTCAACCACATGGTGGCGCTGGTGCTCGCGGCCTTGACTGGAAAATCATTCGCGGCCTTCGCGAGGGAAAAGGCGCCGAAGGTGCCGGTTCCGGCAGCGCAGCCCGTTTGAATACATCTATTCGTCGTCCCTGCGAAAGCAGGGACCCATAACCACCGGCGTTCATTATTGCAGAAGCCGTCTCCTATGGCGCCAAAACGAGAGGCCGCGGAGCATGGGTCCCTGCTTTCGCAGGGACGACGGTGAAAGGCAGATATGAATTGAAACCGCTAGACAGTAATTATCCAACGGGTTAATTTCTCCCGAATACCGAATACGCAGGAGAGGAAATTGGCCGAACCGCAAAGCCCGGGGGGCATGTCGAAAGCGCTGAACGCGGCGTGGATCCGGCCGTTTCTGTTCCTGATTTTCATCGTCGTCGCCTGGGATTTGACCATTCGGCTGTTCAAAATCCCGCCCTATCAAATTCCGGCGCCGGTGGATGTCGTTCTCGTGCTGTGGCACGACTGGCCGGAACTGGCCCGCCAGGCCTGGCCCACCACCTATGCGACGATCTGCGGCTTCGCGTTGTCGGCCGTGTTCGGCATTCCCGTGGCGATGCTGATCGCCGGATCGAAGACGGTGGAGAGCTACGTCTATCCGCTGCTGGTGTTCTCGCAGTCGGTGCCGAAGATCGCGATTGCGCCTTTGTTCGTTGTCTGGTTCGGCTTTGGCATTTTTCCAAAGGTGATCTCGGCATTTTTGTTGGGATTTTTTCCGGTGGTGGTCTCCGCCGTGCAGGGGTTCAAGTCCGTCGATCCCGACATGGTCGATCTGGCCCGCGCCATGCAGGGCAGCCGCTTCCACGTCTTCTGCGCGGTCAATCTGCCGCACGCGATGCCGGCGATTTTTTCAGGCCTGAAAGTTTCGGTGACGCTGGCGGTGGTCGGCGCCGTGGTCGGCGAATTCGTCGGTTCCAATTCCGGTATCGGCTATGTGATGCAGCGCTCGATCGGTACTTTCGACCTGCCGACGATGTTCGCGGCACTGGTGATCCTGGCGCTGCTCGGCGTGGTCTTGTTCTGGATTGTCGACCGGATCGAGCGCATGGTGATCCCCTGGCATGTCAGCCAGCGCGAGGAACTTGTGTTCGCCGCGTAGGGCGGCAAGAGATTTACAAGAGATCTAAAAGCGAGCCGCGAAAATAGGCCGCGGAAATAACAACGGGAGGACAACATGGTGCGACTGATGGCGGCGCTTGCGACGGCCCTGGTCTGGACGGCGCTTGCGGTTGCGCCGGCGGCGGCCGCGGACAAGGTCGTGCTGATGCTCAACTGGTATGTTTATGGCGAGCACGCGCCGTTTTATTACGGCAAGGCCAAGGGCATCTACGCCGCCGAGAACATCGATCTCGAAATTCAGGAGGGCCGCGGTTCGGCGGCGACCACGCAAGCGGTGGCCGCGAAGACCGCCGACTTCGGCTATGTCGACGTGCCCACCATGATGCGCGCCGCCATCAAGGGCGCGCCCGTCATCGCCACCGGCGTGTTGCTGCAGACGAGCCCGATGTCGGTGATGGGCCTTGTCGAGAAGAACATCAAGAAGCCCCAGGATATCAAGGGCAAGACGGTGGCGATCACGCCCGCGGATTCCATGACGCAGATCTGGCCGCTGTTCCTGAAGAAAACCGGGCTGAAGGAAAGCGACTTCAATACTGTTGCCGGCGATGGCCAGACCAAGCTCAACGCCGTGATCAACGGTCAGGCCGATCTCCTGCTCGGTTACGTCATGGATCAATCGATGAAAATCAAGGACGCCACCGGCAAGGAGGTCTATCCGATCAAGTTCGCCGACTACGGCATCAACATGGTGAGCTCAGGCATGGTCGCCAACACCGACTACGTCAAGGCCAACGCCGATCTGGTCAAGCGCTTCATGTCGGCGACGACCAAGGCGGTTGAAGCTGCTGAAAAAGACCCAAAGGGCGCTGCGCAATCGATCCTCGACGCCAATCCGAAGGGCGGCAAGATCGATACGCTCACGCAAGGCTTTGAGCTGACGATCCCGCTCTACCGCACAGCGGAAACCAAGGCTAGGCGGCCGTTCCAGGTGACCGACCAGAACATGACCGACTCCGTCAACCTGATGGTCGAATATGGCGGGCTCGATGCCAAGGCCAGGGACAATCCGAAGGCGTTTTACACCAATGAGTATCTGCCGAAGTAGGCTCCCCGTCATTGCGAGCGCAGCGAAGCAATCCATCGATCCGGAAATAAGGTATGGATTGCTTCGTCGCTTTGCTCCTCGCAATGAGGGCTCCCAGTGTTGCTTTCGAACGGAATGAGCTGAATGAACGCAGCGACCGGAACCTCCGGCCTCAATGCTTCCGGCGCGCATCTTCGCGTCGTGGCCGATCGTGGCGCCTCCGCTACGCCGGGAATTCAGCTCTCCGGCGTGTCGAAGACCTATCGCTCGCGCGATGGCGACGTGCCGTCGTTGCGGCCGCTGGACTTCCATATCAATGCCGGCGAATTCTTTGTCGTGGTCGGACCATCCGGCTGCGGCAAGTCCACGCTCCTCAAGATGATCTCCGGGCTGCTGCCGCCCTCGACGGGAGAAATTTTCGTCGAGGGTGAGCCGGTGACCAGGCCGCACGGCAATGTCGGCATCGTGTTCCAGAATTCGCTGCTGCTGCCCTGGCGCAACATTCTCAACAACGTGATGCTGCCGATCGACATGAAGCGGCTCTCCCGCGAGGAATATCTGCCGCGTGCGAAGGCGCTCTTGAAGCTGGTTGGCCTCGAAGGTTTTGAGCGGAAGCTGCCCTGGCAATTGTCCGGCGGCATGCAGCAACGCGCCTCGATCTGCCGTGCGCTGGTGCACGATCCCAAGATCATGCTGATGGACGAGCCGTTCGGCGCGCTGGATGCCATGACGCGTGAGCGCATGAACGTCGAACTGATGCGAATTCAGCGCGAAACCGGCAAGACCGTGCTTTTGATCACCCATTCGATCCCGGAAGCGGTGTTTCTCGCCGATCGCGTGCTGGTCATGACCGAGCGGCCCGGTGCTATCGCTGCGATCTACGATGTGCCGCTGCCGCGCCCGCGTTCGCTCGACGCCATGGCCGATCCGGTTTTCACCGATCTGGTGCAGCGCATCCGCAAACATTTCTTCGCCCAAAGCGCACTGGATTGAGGTTTGATGCCATGCCGCTGCGTTTGGCCGTGCGGGACATTGCGTTTTTCGAACGACCGGTGCGTTTCCTCCGGCCGTTCCGCTTTGGCGCCGTGGTCATCAACGCAGCGTCGCAGGCTTTCGTGCGCGCCGAGATCGAGATCGAGGGCAGGGGAACCTTCCTCGGCGCCAGCGCCGAATTGCTGGTGCCGAAATGGTTCGACAAACGCGCGCATCTGTCGCCCGAGCAAACCGTCGACGAACTCAGGCGCTCGCTTGAGATCGCACGCGGGCTTTATCTGGCCAGCTCCGGCTTCGAGTCGGCGTTTGGCCTGCACGCGTCACGCATCGCGGGACAAATCGAGGCCTGCGCAAAGGAAGATATCCCGCCGCTCGCGGCCGCCTATGGCCCGGCGGAGCTCGACAAGGCGATCCTGGATGGGCTGTTGCGCGGCATCGGCGTCAATTTCTTTGACGGCATGGCAGGAAATATCGCTGGCGTCGATGCGCGGTTGTCGCGAGACCTCGGGGATAACGACATCGCGCAATTTCTGGCGCGACGCCGGCGGCTCGATCGCGTCGCGATCAGGCATACCGTCGGCCTCGATGACCGGATCGAGGGCACCTGCGGCGTCGTCGATACCAACGAAAACGCCGGCGCGCGCTATTTCAAGCTCAAGCTCAACGGCGATCCCGACGCGGATGCCGCGCGGTTGATCCGCATCGGGCGCGAACTCGCGACGCTGCCGCATGACTACCGCGTCACGCTGGACGCCAACGAGCAATATGCTGATCTGGCGGGCTTGAGCACGTTGGTCGAACGCCTCGACCGCGATAGCGCCCTTTCGCCGATCGCGGAAAAATTGCTCTATATCGAGCAGCCGATGCCGCGCGACATCACACGGGCCTCGCCGCTCGGCGCGCTGGCAGCGCGCGACTTCATCATTGACGAAGCCGACGATTCCTATGACGCGTTCCTTAGCGCCCGGGCGCTCGGCTATCGCGGCATTTCGTCGAAATCGTGCAAGGGCATCTACAAGTCGATCGTCAATGCGACGCGCGCTGCCAAGTGGAGCGCGGAAGGTGGAACGTTCTTTGTCACGGCCGAAGACCTGACGTGTCAGGCCGGGCTTGGCGTGCAACAGGACCTCGCGCTCGGCGCCCTGATCGGCGTCACCCACGCCGAGCGCAACGGCCATCATTATGTCGATGGCTTTGGCGACACGCCCGTGGACGAGGCAGCGGCGTTTCTTGCAGCGCATCCCGACCTCTACACCCGCAGCAGACAGACCATCCGGCTGGCGATCCATGATGGCGACCTGTTGACGGGGTCGCTGACGTCGCCCGGCTTTGCCTCGTCCGTTCATCCCGAGTGGTCGACGATGTCGCCGCTTCAACAACCAAAAGCAAAAAACCTGCAGGAGCAATCACTATGACGACGCAACGCCTCGGCGTGATCATGAACGGCGTCACCGGCCGCATGGGACTCAACCAGCATCTGATCCGCTCCATCATCGCGATCCGCGACCAGGGCGGCGTGCTGCTCGGCAATGGCGACCGCGTCATGCCCGATCCGATCCTGGTCGGCCGCGACGCCGACAAGGTCCAGCGTCTTGCCAAGCGCTTCGGCTTGGAGCGCTGGACCACCGACCTCGACAAGGCGCTGGTCGACAAGAACGACAGCGTGTTCTTCGATGCCGCGACCACGCAGGCACGGCCCTCGCTGCTGACGAAAGCGATCAACGCCGGCAAGCATGTCTATTGTGAAAAGCCGATCGCGACCAATCTCGAAGAAGCCGTGGCGGTGGTGAAGCTCGCCAACGCCAAGGGCCTCAAGCATGGCACCGTGCAGGACAAGCTGTTCCTGCCCGGTCTGAAGAAGCTCGCGTTCCTGCGCGATTCCGGCTTCTTCGGCCGCATGCTCGCGGTGCGCGGCGAGTTCGGCTACTGGGTGTTCGAGGGCGACTGGCAGGAAGCGCAGCGGCCGTCGTGGAATTATCGCAGCGAAGACGGCGGCGGCATCATTCTCGACATGGTCTGCCACTGGCGCTACGTGCTCGACAATCTCTTTGGCGAGGTCGAAAGCGTGAGCTGCCTTGGTTCAACCGACATCCCGGCGCGCTGGGATGAGAGGGGCGAGAAATACAAGGCCACCGCCGATGATTCCGCCTATGCGACCTTCCGCCTCAAGGGCGGCGTGATCGCGCATATCAACATGAGTTGGGTGACACGGGTCTATCGCGACGATCTCGTCACCTTCCAGGTCGATGGCACCCACGGCTCGGCGGTGGCGGGCCTCACCGATTGCGTGATCCAGGCGCGGCAGGCGACGCCACGGCCGGTGTGGAATCCGGACGAAAAGTGCCTGCACGATTTCTATGGCGATTGGCAGAAGCTGCCGGAGAACACGACCTACGACAACGGCTTCAAGGAACAGTGGGAAATGTTCATCCGCCATGTCTGCGAGGACGCGTCCTACAAATACACGCTCTTGGAAGGCGCCAAGGGCGTGCAGCTCGCCGAATGTGCGCTGCAGAGCTGGCGTGAGCGGCGCTGGATCGACGTCGCGCCGATCAAGGTTTAGAGCATGATCCGGAAAAGTGGGAACCGGTTTTCCGAAAAGATCATGCTCAAGCAGAAATATGAGATCATGATTCAATCCAATTGGATCATGATCTACAGGAGGTTACGAGCATGAACAAACCGGTTCTCCCCGTCTCGTCGTATCAGCTGAAATTGCCGGGCGCCGACCGATCGATCGAGACCTATCGTCTCGCGGCGTCGCGCGCGTTTCCCGCAAAGCTTCAGGGAACGTTGAACCGCGTGGCGTTTTCCGCAGCCCATGTGGTTTCGGATCCGTTCGCCGATGTCGATCCGTGGCTGACCGCCGCGGTCGACTGGGACAAGACAATTGCGTTTCGGGAACACGTCTGGGACCTCGGCCTCGGCGTTGCCGAAGCCATGGACACCGCGCAGCGCGGGATGGGACTGGATTGGCCGACTTCTCTGGAGCTGATCCAGCGCTCGGTGAAGGCTGCCAAGGCGAGAGGCAATGCGCTGGTGTTTTCCGGCGCCGGCACCGACCATCTCGCACCGGAGGACGCCAAAAGCCTCGACGACGTGATCCGCGCCTATGAGGAGCAGATCGGGGAAATCGAAAAGGCTGATGGCCGCATTATCCTGATGGCGTCGCGCGCACTTGCAAAAATCGGCCGCAGTCCCGACGACTATGCAAGGGTCTACGACCGCGTGCTGTCGCAGGTGGCGGAGCCAGTGATCATCCACTGGCTTGGCGACATGTTCGATCCAGCTCTGGCGAACTATTGGGGTGCGCCGAATCTCGACCGGGCCATGGATGTCGCGGTCGGCGTCATCAACGCCAACGCGTCAAAGGTGGATGGGGTAAAAGTTTCGCTGCTCGACAAGCAGCGCGAGATCGACATGCGCCGCAGGCTCGACAAAAACGTGAAGATGTACACCGGCGATGATTTCAATTATGCCGAACTGATCGCCGGCGACGAGCAAGGCTTTTCGCATGCGCTGCTCGGGATCTTCGACGCCATCGCGCCGGCTGCGTCCTATGCGCTGTCGCGGCTGGCCGCCGGCGATGCGAAAGGATTCCACGACGTGCTCGGTCCGACGGTGCCGCTGTCGCGCCACATCTTCAAGGCGCCGACGCGGTTCTACAAGACCGGCATCGTGTTCATGGCCTATCTCAACGGGCATCAGGATCATTTCACGATGGTCGGCGGGCAGGAAAGCACGCGCTCGACCTTGCATCTGGCCGAGCTGTTTCGGCTGGCGGACCAGGCGGGGCTACTCGCCGATCCTGAATTGGCGACGCGGCGCATGAAGGCGGTGCTGGCGCTCCGCGGCATTGAGGCGTGATGCGGGATTTTTCGGCCGACCACCGATGGCTGTCGCTCAATACTGCGACCGTGCGCAAGCAGGGCGACCTTACGCAGATCATTGACGCCTGTGCGCGACGCGGCATCCGCGCCATCGATCCCTGGCGCGACCAGGTCGCCGCCGTCGGCCTTGATCGTGCGGCGCGCGCGGTGCGCGACGCCGGCCTCGATCTGTCAGGTTATTGCCGCGGCGGCATGTTCACCTCCGACGTCGCGCACCGCATCGAGGCGCGCGACGACAACCGCCGGGCGGTCGACGAGGCCAAGGCGCTGGGCGCGCCATGCGTTGTGCTGGTGGTCGGAGGCTTGCCGCAATATTCGCGGCCAGGCAGCGTTGCCTCGAAGGATATCGCAGCCGCCCGGGCGCAGGTCGAGGATGCCATTGCCGAGATGCTGGAATATGCGCGAACTGCGGCGATGCCGCTGGCGATCGAGCCGCTGCATCCGGCCTATGCGGCCGACCGCGCCTGCGTCAACACGACCAAACACGCGCTCGATATTTGCGATCGGCTCGATCCGAACCGCAGCGGCGCGCTCGGCGTCGCGCTCGACGTCTATCACATCTGGTGGGACGTGGAATTGCTGCCGCAGATTTCGCGAGCCGGAAAAGATCGCCTGCTGGCGTTTCATGTCTGCGACTGGCTGGTGCCGACCAAGGATATTCTCAACGACCGCGGCATGATGGGGGACGGCGTGATCGACATCAAATCGGTGCGCGCTGCGGTCGAGGCTCAGGGTTTTGACGGTTACTCCGAGATCGAGATTTTTTCGAACCATTGGTGGGCAAAGCCGATCGATGAGGTTTTGCAGACCTGCATCGAACGGCATCGCTCGGTGGTGTAACAAAAGGCCGCGTGCGCGCCTGGTCGAAGCACCTCTGACGATGATAGCGGCCGTTACCCGCTTCTACTTTCTGTCCGCCGCCTCGCCGCCGACAACGGCCGATCCGGTCCCATCGCAGCTATTGGCACCGTAGCGGATGAATTTTTGCACGCGCTTGCCGGTGTCCACCTCTCCGGTGTAAATATTGCCCTGGCTGTCCAGGCTGACTTGATGCAGCCAGTGGAAATCGCCGGCCATCCGGCCACCATGTCCGAGGCGGCCGAGCTGCTCCAGATTGTCCCGGTTCAGGATGTAGATGGTCTGGTTGGTATTATCGCCGACAAACAGACAGGTTTGCGTCTTGTCGGGCGAAAAATTCATCGAAACGGCCGTCCCCGGCATCACCGGTTGGGTATAGGTGTTGGCGCTGACAAAGCGCTCGGTCACGAAGGCGCATTTTCCGGCATCGCCGTTTGGATTGCTGCATTCCTTGCCGAGCGCGGGGTCCTTGCCGTCGAACACCTGGATGCGGTCATTGCCGCGGTCGCAGACGTAAATCTTTCCGTCATCGGCGATTTTCACGCAGTGCACCGGGTTACGAAAGAACGCCGGCTTTTTCTCTCCCTTGACCGAGGCCTGCGGCCATGGGCCGGCGGCGGCCGCGGCTGCATCGTCGATCGGATTGTTTCCGTAAGCGCCGAAATGACCGATATATTTGCCGGTGTCGGCGTCGACGATCAGGACGCGTCGATTGCTGTATCCATCGGCGACATAGAGACGGTTGGTCTTGGGATCAACCACCACATCCGCCGGCCGGTAGAGCAACGGTGTGCCGTTCAATCCGCCATCTCTGCTGTTGCTGTCCGGTCCGGTGGGCGTACCCCCGATCCGCATTTTGAAATTGCCGTTCATGTCGAATTTCAAAATGAAGCCGTCGCCGCCGGCCTTGTTGGTGGTCCACGGTATTTCCTTGTCTCCGGGTTTGGCAGCAGCCCCATTGCCGGCGATCCAGACATTATCCTTCTGGTCGACATAGATGCCGTGCTCGATGTTCGGCCAGATGCAGCCGTCTTCCGTCTTGCATTTGCCGCCGACAAAGCCCGGATCGGACGGCCCGCCCCAGGCGCGCAGCAACTTGCCGCTGGCGTCGAACTCCAGCACCGAAGGCGCTGCGCGGCAACAATCCGCGCCGAAGCCGTTGGCGCGCACAAAGCCCAGCCCATTGACCGGTTGCCCCTTCGCGTCGGTTGCACCCGGTATCGCTTGTTCGAGCCCGACTTCGTCATCGTTAAGCGTGCGCGGCCGATTGTAGACCCAGACATGGTCGTGCTGGTCGACATACAGCCCGCCGATCTGACCGAGCAGCCAATTATGGGGCAGGGGGTTTGGCCAGGTGGGATCGACGACAAAATCGGGCGACTTGCCGGTCCTGGATTTGTCGTAGACGCCGGTCTGCTTGAGCAACAGATCGAGGATAGCGCTCTTGTTGGGGACGCCGGCGTCGTCGGCCCACGCAGGGATGGCCAGAAGACCGACAAACAAACAGGAAAGCAGCGACGCGATTTTGGGTGCGTTTTTCATCCCGGGCTCTTTTCTTTTCATTATTGGAGAAAAAATCCTCGTCGGATTTCGGCCGCCTGTCAATTCAGCCGTGTTGGCTCAATGGACGGCACAGGGCACGCTCAAAAATCCGCGAAAGCGGGCGCGGCCGCCGCGCACCGGCGAGCCCTTTAGGGCATAAGACGGAAATCGCGCCAAAAACCGCGAGATCGCGATGGCGCCTTCGAGCCGCGCCAGCGCCATCCCGGCGCATTGATGTGCGCCGGTGCCGAACGCCAGGTGCCGGTTCGGGTTGCGCCCGACGTCGAGATTTTCCGGATCGTTGAATTGCAGGGGATCGCGGTTGGCCGCCCCGATGCACAGCGTGACCGAGGTGCCCGCCGGCAGGGTGACGCCGCCGAGTTCGACGGGCTCGGTCGTCATGCGATTGCCGAGCTGGTTCGAGCTCTCGAACCGCAGAATTTCCTCGATCGCGGTTTTGATCAAGGCGGGACTTTCAGTCAGCCGCCGTTTCTCGACCGGGTGCGCGGACAACGCCACCAAGCCGTTGCCGATCAGGTTGGTGGTGGTCTCATGGCCGGCATTGAGCAGGAAAATGCAGTTGTGCAGCAGTTCCTTCTCGGTCAATCGCTCGCCATTGTCCTCGCCCTGGATCAGGCGCGTCAGCACGTCTCGCTCGGGGTTGCCCGGCCTCACGCGCCGCCGCTCGACCAGAACCCTGAGGTAGCTGAGAAAATCGTTCACCGCGGTGTTGCCGCGCGCAAATGCCTCAGCACCGATCACGGGCTCGAGCGCGCCCAAAATCGCCAGCGACCAGCCCCGCAACGGTGCTCGTTCCTCCCCCGGCACGTCGAGCAGATTGCCGATCACCTCGATCGGGATCGCGGCGGCAAAATCTTCGATCAGATCGACCTCGCCCTTGGCCGCAAGATTATCCAGCAGCCGATCCACCAGGCCGATCAGATCGGGCTCCATCCCGGCAATAGCGCGCGGCGACAATGCGCCCATGATCAGTCGCCGTACGCGGGTATGCGCCGGCGGATCGTTGAAGACGAGGCTCGTGGTGTGGTGCTCGTAGAGCAGGGAAGACCCGTATTTCGGCGCGAATTCCTTTTTCTTGTCCGAACTGAAGAGCTTCGTGTTCTTGTAGGCCGTGATCAGATCGTCATAACGCGTCAGGAAGTAGGAGCCGTTCGGCATGCGCTTGACCGGCTCGTGCTCCCGCAGGGCACGATAGGTCGGGTACGGATCGGCATAGAAATCGGCTGCCAGTTTCTCGATGTCGAAATCGGCCGCCAGCTCTCGCGCATTCGCATTCATGCTGCCATACTCTTTGGTGGAGACCGATATGCCATTTTCGCTCTTTCGCAAAGCGGGGCTGCCTCTACAGTCTTCATCGAAAATGCAATCGCGCTGGTCCAACGGAAAAGAAAATGCACGCCCGCAACGACGTTCACGCTGAAACCGGGGCCGAAACCGCTCCCTCCTGGCCGGAGGATATCTTCGCAATTTTGCAGCGTTTCGATGTCCGCCAGGTGCCTTACGTGCCGGATGCCGGGCATTCGCAGCTGATCGATCGCGTGCTCGGCGCGCCCTCGATGCGCGCGGTGCCGCTGACCACGGAAGAGGAGGGCATAGCGCTGCTGGCCGGCGCCTGGGCCGGGGGCCAGCGCGGCGTGCTGTTGATGCAGTCGAGCGGTGTCGGCAACTGCGTGAACATGCTGTCACTGACCCAGATTTTTCGCTTTCCCTTCCTCACGCTGGTGACGATGCGCGGCGAGTGGGGCGAATTCAATCCCTGGCAGGTGCCGATGGGATCAAGCACGGCGGGCGTGCTCGAATTGTCGGGGATCAAGGTGCTGCGGGCTTCACACCAAAACGAGGTGCGCGAGGTGGTCGAGGCCGGCGCCGGACAGGCTTACAATGCCTGCACGCCGACCGCGATTCTGTTGTCGCAGCGCCTGATCGGCGCAAAGGTTTTCACCAAATGAGCAAGGCAAATCTTCTCGAACGGCGCAGCGTCGTCTCTGCGCTTCTGGCCGGGCGCAAGGAGGCAATCGTCGTCGGCGGCCTCGGCGCTTCGACCTACGATATCGCGGCGGCCGGCGATCATGATCGCAATTTTTACCTGTGGGGCGCCATGGGCGGCGCGGTCATGATCGGACTGGGCGTCGCGCTCGCACAGCCAAAGCTGCCGGTCGTGGTGATCACGGGCGATGGCGAGATGCTGATGGGGATGGGGAGTCTTGCGACCGTCGGTCTGCAGAAGCCTGGCAATCTCACGATCATCGTGCTCGACAATGAGGTCTATGGCGAAACCGGCGGGCAGGCGAGCCACACGGCGGGAACAGCCGACCTCGCCGGCGTGGCCAAGGCCTGTGGGATATCGGACGCGCGCACCATCGCCACCATGGCCGAGATCGAGGCCTTTGCCGCTTCCATGCAGGACGTCTCGCGCGGGCCGCGCTTTGCCAGCATCAAGATCGACGGCGCCAACCTGGAACGGGTGCTTGCCAGCCGCGATGGCAGCTACATCGTGACGCGGATTCGCGGCGCGCTCGGGTTTGGACCAATATAAAGTTTCCAAATTTAACTTTGCTGCGTCGCAGCAAGTTCCTTGACATTCACTGAAGGTGAGTGCTTACTCACAAGCATGAGCACTCTGCGCATGACCAGTGATCTGCGGCGGCAACTGATATTGAGCGCCGCCAAGCGTTGCTTTGCCCGCCACGGCTTTGCAGGCACCACGACCAAGAGCGTGGCGGCGGCTGCCGCGATATCGGAAGGCCTGCTGTTCAAGCATTTCCCGACGAAGTCTGCGCTCTATGCGGAAATCCTCACCGAAGAATGCGCGGCCGATCCAGCGTTGCATCGCTTGCTGGAGCTGGAGCCGTCGACCGAAACGCTGGTGGTGCTGATCCGTGAAATGGTCCGCCATTTCCAGGAGGCCGCAGAGGCGCCCGATCAGCAGGATGCCCAGCGTCTCCGCCTGATGCTCACGAGTCATCTGGACGACGGCGAATTCGCGGGGCTGATCTATGCGAAAATCGCGAAATTGATCGGACCCGTGTTCACCGCATCGCTGGAGCGGGCGGTGGCGGCAAAGGACGCGGTCGCGGTTGGGCGCGAGCCGCTGAACCTGTTCTGGTTTGCGCATCACACCGTGCTGATGGCGACGCTGACCCGGCTGCCGTCTGCACCCTGCCTGAATTACGGCGCCGCCGCCGATCTCGAACGGCAGCTTTGTCAATTCATTCTCCGCGGAATTGGGCTCAAGGAAACCGCGATTGCCTCCCATCTGGACCGCGGCGTGTCGCGGGGTTCGGGGCAGCCGGCCATTGCAGAAAGTGCATGACATGAACATTGTCACCGAAGCCCATATCTCGGGCAGGGCGATTACCGAGAAGCCGCACGCGCGTCCGGTACGGATGACGCGCTGGTTCATCATTGTCGGGCTGCTGCTGGCGCTGCTGGTAGGCGCTCTGGTCGGCTTCAATGCCTTCCGCAGTCACATGATCGCGCAGTTCTTCGCCAACAACAAGCCGCCGCCGGCGACGGTGACGGCGGTCGAAGTGAAGTCGGAAGTGATTCCGAACCTGATGATCGCGGTCGGCGATCTCGCTGCCGTGCATCAGGTGAATGTCACCTCCGATGTCTCGGGGCGCATCACCGACATCTTGTTTACCGCAGGCGCGTCGGTAAAGGCCGGAAGTCCCCTCGTGCAATTGTTCGACGGCCCCGAGCAGGGCGATCTGGCAAGTTTCAAGGCGCAGGCAACCGGCGCACAGCTGGCGCTCGATCGCGCCAAGCAACTGGCGGCGCGTCAGTTCGGTCCGCAGTCGACGGTCGATGCCGCGCAGGCCACCTATGACCAGGCCAACGCGGGAATTGCCAAGACCGAGGCGATCATTTCGCAGAAACTGGTGCGTGCGCCGTTCGACGGCGAACTCGGCGTCCGCCATGTCGAGGTCGGTCAGTTCCTCACCGCCGGCACGCAGATCGTGACGTTGACCGACCTGTCGACGTTGTATGCGAATTTCACCGTGACGGAAAAGGACAGCGCGGCGCTCAGGGTCGGACAGACCGTGCGTATCGCGGTCGACGCCTATCCCGGCCGGACCTTTGAGGGCAAGATCAACGCGATCGAGCCGCAGATCGCCACCGACACCCGCAGCATCCGCGTTCAGGCCACGATCGACAATCCGAGCCACATCCTCAAGCCGGGCATGTTCACGACGACGACGGTGGTGCTGCCGGACAAGCCGTCGGTCATCACCGTTCCGGAGACCGCCGTTGATTACACGCTTTACGGCGATTCCGTTTTCCTCATCACCGAGAAGAAGGCCGAT
>Ga0210405_10000966_pt1 | contig 34890 bp, 30 predicted proteins | sample IncBWH11MmetaG_FD_155492 | JGI IMG/M metagenome (GOLD analysis project Ga0210405, IMG submission 155492) | Forest soil microbial communities from Barre Woods Harvard Forest LTER site, Petersham, Massachusetts, United States - Inc-BW-H-11-M | ecosystem: Environmental > Terrestrial > Soil >... | reverse complement strand
GAGGCAGCGGCGGCAGCGACGTCGGATGCGATGGCGGCGGCAGGGACACGGGAGGTGCCGGCGGCGGAAGCGATGTGTGAGGTGCCGGCGGCGGCGGCGATGCGGGATGCGACGGCGGCGCCGGCCGGCGACAGGATCGGCGAGGTTGGCGGCGCGGCGCACGCGAACGGCACGGGCGGTGGGGCGGCGGGGGAAGCTGACGGCGTGACGCCCGGAGGTGCCGCCGGGTCGCTGCCGCGGGGCTCGGTGGCGCCGGGTGGCGGCGGGCGGCGCGGCGAGGTCGAGCGGGCGACCGGGGAGACCCGGGTGCGCCTGGCGCTGGCGCTCGACGGCGGCCGGCGCCGCATCGACGTCCCCAACGGCTTCTTCGGCCACATGCTGACGGCGCTGGCGACGCATGGCGGGCTGGGGCTCGAGGTCACCGCGGCCGGCGACCTGCATGTGGACCTCCACCACACGGTCGAGGACGTCGGCATCGCCTTCGGCGAGGCGCTCGACGCCGCGCTGGGCGAGCGGCGCGGGGTGACGCGCTTCGGGACCGCCTTCGCGCCGCTCGACGAGGCGCTGGCGCGCGCCGTGGTGGATCTGTCGGGGCGCGGGTTCTTCGCCTGGACGGCACCGCCCGAAGTGGCGGCGAGCTGGGTCACCGCCGAGTTCCCGCTGACCCTGGTCGCGGATTTCTTCCAAGCGGTGGCGGATCGCGGGCGGCTCACGCTGCATCTGGAGGTGCTTGCCGCCCGCAATGGCCACCACGCCGCCGAGGCCGCGTTCAAGGCGGTCGCGCTGGCGCTGCGCCAAGCGGCGGCGCCGCGCGGCGGCGAGCTGGGCCGCGACAGCGAGGTGCCGAGCACCAAAGGGACGTTGACCGTATGAATGCCCCGCCCACGGTCACCGGCAGCGCGGGCGCCGCCGTGCCGCAGGCGAAGCGCCGCGCACTCGCCGTCGCCGTCGTCGATGCCGGGATCGGTAACCTCGGCAACGTGGAGCGTGCCCTGGCCCACCTGGGCGCCGCGGTCGAGATCACCCGCGAGCCCTCCCGGGTGGCCGCGGCGCGCTGCCTGGTGCTGCCCGGGGTCGGCGCCTTCGCGCCGCCGCGCGAGGCTCTGCGCGGACCCCTCGAGCAGGCGCTGCGCGCGGCGCTGGCGGCCGGCGCCTGGCTGCTCGGCATCTGCGTCGGCTTCCAGCTGCTGTTCGAGTCCGGCGAGGAGTTCGGCCCGACCGACGGCCTGGGGTTGCTGCCCGGGCGGATCACCCGCCTGCCGGCCGGCGTGCCGGTGCCGCACATCGGCTGGAACCGGCTCCATGACCTCGCCACTCATCCGCTGCTCGCCGGCCTGGGCGGCGGCGGGCTCGCCGCGACGGGGACGGTGGGCGAAAATGGCTCCGGCCGGCACTTCTATTTCGTGCACAGTTTCGCCCCTGAGGACGTGCCCGCCGAGGTCTGCCTCGCCCGCGCGACCCACGGGCGCGACTTCGCGGCGGTGGCGGGGCGCGGGCGGGTCCTGGGCACGCAATTCCACCCCGAGCGCAGCGGCGCCGCCGGACTGCGCCTGCTGGCCAATTTCCTGGAGATCGCGGATGGAGCTGCTGCCGGCGATTGATCTGCGGCACGGACGGGTGGTGCGCCTGCGCCAGGGGGATGCCGGGCGGGCGACGGAGTATGCGAGCGAACCACTGGCGGTGGCCGCCGGCTTCGCCGCCGCCGGGGTGAGCCGCATCCACGTCGTCGATCTGGACGCGGCGCTCGGCGAGCCGCCGCAACGCGAGCTGGTGGCGCGCCTGGCGGCGGCGCTGGCGGCGCTGGCGGCGCCGGCAGCGCCGGCGGCGAGTTCCGGGCGGCAGGTCGGCATGCAGCTGGGCGGCGGGCTGCGCGACCGGGCGGCGGTCGAATGGGCGCTCGCCGCGGGCTGCGAGCGAGTGGTGCTGGGCTCGCTGGTGGCGCGCGATCCCGGCGCCTTCGCGGCGCTGGCGCGAGCCTTCCCGGGACGCCTCCTGCCGGCACTGGAGACGGCCGGCGGCGAGCCGCGGGTGGCCGGCTGGACGCAGGGCGCCGGCAGCTCGCTGGACGAGATCTGCCGCCGCCTGCGAGACCTGCCGTGTCCGGCGGTGCTGGTCACCGACGTCGAGCGCGACGGCATGCTGTGCGGACCCAACCTGGAGCTGGCGCTGCGGGTGGCGGCCGCCACCGGCCTGCCCGCCCTGCTCTCGGGCGGCGTGGCGACGCTCGCCGACCTGGAAGCCGCCGCGGCGCTGCCCGCTATCGCCGGCGCCGTCCTCGGCCGCGCCCTCTACGATGGCAACATCGATCTCGCCGCGGCGCTGGCGGTGTGCGCCGGCGCGACGCGGTCCGGCGCCGCGGCCCGAGGCGGCGGAGGCGTGGGTGCGGGCACCAGCGGAGGCGTGGGTGCGGGTCCGAGCGGCCTGACGCGGCGGGTCATCCCCTGCCTCGACGTGGCGGCCGGCCGGGTGGTCAAGGGGGTGCGCTTCCGCGACCTGGCCGACCAGGGGGACCCGGCGGCGGCGGCGGCGCGCTATGCGGCGCAGGGCGCCGACGAGATCGTCTTCCTCGACGTCACCGCCGCCCCGGAGGGGCGGGACACCGACCTCGACTGGGTGCGGCGCACCGCCGAGCGGGTGTTCATCCCGCTCACCGTCGGCGGCGGCGTGCGCTCGACGGAGGACGCCGACCGGGTGCTGCGCGCCGGCGCCGACAAGGTGGCGGTCAACACCGCCGCGGCGCGCCGGCCGGAGCTGATCGGCGAGCTGGCGCGCCGCTTCGGCAGCCAGTGCGTGGTGCTGTCGGTGGACGCGCGGCGGCGCGTCGCGCCCGCCGGCGCCGTGGGCGCCGCCGGCAACCCGCGGGCTGCCAGCGACCCGGAGGCTGCCGGCGCCGGCTGGGAGGTGATGGTCGAGGGCGGCCGCACGCCGACCGGCCGCGACGCCCTGGAGTGGATCCGCGAGGGCGTCGCCGCCGGCGCCGGCGAGGTGCTGCTCACCAGCATCGATCGCGACGGCACGCGCGGCGGCTACGACCTGCCCTTGATCGCCGCCGCGGCGGGCGCGGTGCCGGTGCCGCTGATCGCCTCGGGCGGCGCCGGCACGGCCGGGCACCTGGCGGCGGCGCTGGCGGCGGGCGCCGCGGCGGTGCTGGCGGCTTCCATCTTCCACCAGGGGACCTGTACGGTGGGCGAGGTCAAGCGCGAGCTGGCCGCGGCCGGCTTCCCGATGCGCCCGGCGCGAGAGGAGGCCGCATGAGACCCGCGGCGGAGGCGCCGGCACCGGCGGGGCAGCGCTTACCGGGAGAGCAGCGCGCCCTCGGAACCAGGGCGAGCCCGGGCTCGCCGGCGCTGGCGGGGCATCCCTCGCGCGACCAGGCAGGGCGGCGACCCGCCGCCGCGGTGGCGGCCAGGGCGGCGCGAGGAGCCGCAGCGCCACGGCGGGCCGCGGGCCAGGATGGTTCGCCGGAGCCCCGGGCACTCGACCCGGCGGCGCTGCGCTACGACGAGCGCGGGCTGGTGCCGGTGATCGTCCAGGACGTGGCCAGCGGCGCGGTGCTGATGCTGGCCTACGCCGACCGTCAGGCGATGGAGCGGACGCTGGCGACCGGCGAGGCCCACTTCTTCAGCCGCTCGCGGCAGGCGCCCTGGCGCAAGGGCGAGACCTCGGGCAACACGCTGGCGGTGGAGGAGGCGCTGGCCGATTGCGACGGCGACGCCGTGCTGCTGCGCGCCCGCCCCGCCGGTCCCACCTGCCACCGCGGCACCCGCAGCTGCTTCGAGCCGAACCCGGCGGCCCTCGAGCTGGGCTGGCTGGCGGCGGTCGCCGCCGCCCGCCGCGGCGCCGACCCCGGGAGCAGCTACACCGCGCGGCTGCTCGCCGCCGGCGTCGAGCGGCTGGCGCAGAAGGTGGGGGAGGAGGCGGTGGAGACGGTGGTCGCGGCTCTCGCCGCCGCGGCGCGGCCGGAGCGCCGCGGCGAGCTGGTGGGCGAGAGCTGCGACCTGCTCTACCATCTGCTCGTGCTGCTCCTCGCCACCGGCGTGCCGCCTGCCGACCTCGCGGCCGAGCTCGTCCGCCGCCATTACGGCCCGCCCGCCGGCGACGGGAAGGATGACCCGGCCGCAGCCGCAGACCCGACCGCAGGCTCCGACCCGGCCGCTGGCGCCGACTCGGTGGCTGGCGCCGGCCCTGCCGCGGGCGGCGACTCCGCGGCGGGCGCCGCTCCCGGCGTCGGCAGGAGCGGTCGATGAGCCCACGACGCACGGCCCGAGGGCAGCAAGCAGAGGCGGATGCCGGGCATCCGGAGGATCCCGGGCACCCGCGATGGCCGCGGCGGGCCGTGCCGCATATCCGGGAGTTCCTTGCCGACAGCCTGACGCCGCTGGCGGTCTATCGCCGGCTGGCGGAGGTGTCGGACGTCCGCTTCCTGTTCGAGAGCGTCAGCGGCGGCGAGAGCCTGTCGCGCTTCACCTTCCTCGGCGCCGGCCCGCGCGAGCTGTACCGCCTCTATCCGGACCGCCTGGAGGCCGAGCGCGACGGCAGCGTCCGCCGGCTGCCGGGCGAGCCCATCGCGGCGCTGCGCGAGCTGCTGGGAGAGATCGTCGCGGAGCCCGGACCGATCCCGTTCACCGGCGGGCTGGTGGGCTACTTCGGCTACGACCTGATCCGGCTGATCGAGCGACTGCCCAACCGGCCACCCGATCCCCACGGCCTGCCGGTGGCGCTGCTGGCGCGCTTCGACACCGTGGTGATCTTCGATCACGCCTACCAGCGGGTGCTGGCGATCGCCAACGAGATCGAGGACGAGATCAGCGTCGCCGACGCCGAACGCGAGCTGGCGCGGCTGTCGCGCCTGCTGACCGCTTCGGCCGGCGGCGGCGGCGTCGCCATGCCCGGGCGCCCGCCGGGGCCGGTGGCGCTCGAACCTCCCAGCCTCGACGGCCCGGCCTACCGCCGCGCCGTGGCCGCCGCCAAGGAGTACATCGCCGCCGGCGACATCTTCCAGGTGGTGCTGGCGCGGCGCTTCCGGGTGCCGCGGCGGGTCGAGCCGCAGCTGCTGTACCGCGCCCTGCGGATGGTGAACCCCAGCCCCTACATGGTGCTGCTGGAGGTGCCGGAGCTGGCGCTGGTCGGCGCCTCGCCGGAGATGCTGGTGCGCAAGATGGGCCGCGAGATCACCACCCGGCCGATCGCCGGCACCCGGCCGCGTGGCATGGACGAGGCGGGCGACCGCCGCCTGGCGGCGGACCTGCTGGCCGACGCCAAGGAGCGCGCCGAGCACGTCATGCTGGTGGACCTGGGGCGCAACGACCTGGGGCGGGTGGCGATGCCGGGCAGCGTGCGGGTGCCGACGTTCATGGACGTCGAACGCTACAGCCACGTCATGCACATCGTGTCGAGCGTCGAGGCCGAGCTGGCCGGCGGGCGCGACGGCCTCGACGCGCTGCTGTCGTGCTTCCCGGCGGGTACGGTCTCGGGGGCGCCCAAGATCCGGGCGATGGAGATCATCGACGAGCTCGAGCCGGAGGCCCGCGGCCCCTATGCCGGCGCCATCGGCTATCTCTCCTACTCCGGCGACGTCGACACCTGCATCGCCATCCGCACGCTGGTGGTGCGACCGGACGAGACCTCGGTCACCGCCGGCGCCGGCATCGTCGCCGACTCCGACCCGGCCTCGGAGGAGCGCGAGACGGAGAGCAAGGCGGCGGCGATGCTGGCGGCGGTCGGTCTCGCCGAAGCCCTGGAGCAGCGCGGAGGAGACGCATGATCCTGATGATCGACAACTACGACTCGTTCACCTGGAACCTGGTGCAGATGCTGGCCGGCGCCGGCGAGCAGGTCGAGGTGGTGCGCAACGACGCCGCCCAGGTCGACGAGATGCTGGCGCGCCGGCCGCTGGGCATCGTGGTGTCGCCCGGACCGGGCCGGCCGGAGGGCGCCGGCGTCTGCGTCGAGCTCATCCGCCGCGGCGCGCCGGTGCCGCTGCTCGGCGTCTGCCTGGGGCACCAGGCGCTGGCCTTTGCCTGCGGCGGGGTGGTGGAGCGCGCGGGCCGGCAGATGCACGGCAAGACCTCGCGCATCCGGCACCGCGACGAGGGGATCTTCGCCGGCCTGCCCAACCCCTTCGAGGCCACCCGCTATCACAGTCTGTCGGTGCGCGAGGAGGCGCTGCCGGCCGAGCTGCGCGCGGTCGCCTGGAGCGAAGACGACGGCGAGGTGATGGGCATCGTCCACCGCGAGCTGCCCTATTACGGCGTGCAGTTCCATCCCGAGTCGGTGCTGACCGCCGCCGGCCCCCACCTGCTGGGGAACTTCCTCGACGCCTGCCGCAGCTGGGCGGCCGCCGCCAGCACCGCCGCCGGCTCCGTCGCCGCCGACATCGCCGCCGGGACCGCCAGCCATGGCTGAGACGACCCCGCCACCCCCGCAGCGGCCGCCCCAGCCGCCGCCGCCGCCCGCGCCTGCCGCGCCCGCCGCGCCTGCCGCCGGCGGTGCCACCGGTGCCGGCGTCGAGGCCCGCGACGCGCTGCGCCGGGTGACCGCCGGCGAACATCTCGGCCGCGAGGAGGCCGAGGCGCTGTTCGGCCGCATGATCGACGGCGAGGTGAGCGATCCGCTCAAGGCGGCGCTGCTGGTGGCGCTGCGCATGAAGGGCGAGGCGGTGGCGGAGATCGCCGGCGCCGCCGCCGCCATGCGCCGCCGCGCCAAACCGATCCCGCACCGCCGCCCGCTGGTGGTGGACACCTGCGGCACCGGCGGCGACGGCCGCGGCACCTTCAACATCTCGACCGCGGCGGCGCTGGTCGCCGCCGCCGCCGGCGCGCCGGTGGCCAAGCACGGCAACCGCTCGGTTTCCAGCCGCTCGGGCAGCGCCGACGTGCTGGCGGCGCTCGGCGTGCGCCTCGACGAGGACCCGGCGACCGCCGGCCGGGCGCTCGAACAGGTGGGGATCTGCTTTCTGTTCGCGCCGTATTTCCATCCCGGGATGCGCGAGGTCATGCCGGTGCGCCGCGAGCTGGCGCTGCGCACCATCTTCAACGTGCTCGGGCCGCTCACCAACCCGGCCGGAGCACGGCGCCAGCTGATGGGGGTCTACGCCGCGACGCTGGTCGAGCCGATCGGCCACGTGCTTGCCGAATTGGGGACCGACCATGCGCTGGTGGTGCACGGCGAGGACGGGCTGGACGAGATCACCACCACCGGCACCACGCGGGTGTGCGAGGTGCGCGGCGGCGAGGTGCGCTGCTACACCCTCGAGCCGGAGGCGCTGGGCATCCGCCGCGCCGCGCTGCACGAGCTGGCGGGCGGCGGACCGGAGGAGAACGCGGCGCTGATGCGGGAGGTGCTGGCCGCCGGCGTCGGGCCGCTGGCCGACGTCACCGTGCTCAACGCCGGCGCCGCGCTCTATGTCGCCGGGCTGGCCGTGGACCTGGCCGCCGGCGTGGCGCGGGCGCGCGAGGTCCTGGTCTCGGGCGAAGCCGCCGACAAGCTCGCGCAGCTGGTGAGGTTCCTGGCGTGAGCGCCGGCGGCCACGGCCGGCCGCGACCGGGCGCGCGGGTGGGTGGCGTGCCGGCCCAGCCGACGAGGTTCCCGGCATGAGCCGCCGGGATGGCGCTCCGGATCTGTTGCGGCGCATTGCCGAACAGCGGCGGGAGCGGCTGGCCGAGCACCGGTCCGGCCTGCCGGAGCCGGCCGCCATGGCCGCCACGGTGGAATGGCACGCCGCCGCCTCCGGCTCCGCGGCGCTCGACGACGCCGCCTCGGAGCCGCTGACGCCGCGCGACAACGCCTTCCTGGCGGCGCTGGCGGGCTGGCCGGCCCCGGCGACCACGGCGCCGCCGGCCGCGGCGAGCGCTTCGTCCCAGGCGAGCGCTTCGTCCCAGGCTAGCGCGGCGTCCCAGGCGAGCGCGGCGTCGCCTGACTCGGCGAGCGCTTCGCCGCCGGCCGCCCCCCCTGCGCACCCGGGGCGCCGCGCCCACCCGGCGATCATCGCCGAAGTCAAGATGGGCTCCCCCAGGCTGGGCTCGCTCCGCGAGCGGGTCGATCCGCTGGCGCAGGCGAGGATCTACGCCGCCAACGGCGCCGCCGCGCTGTCGGTGGTGGTGGAACCGGACTTCTTCTTCGGCAGCTACGAGCTGCTCGCCGCCTGCCGCGCCGCCTCGGGGCTGCCGGCGGTGGCCAAGGATTTCGTGGTCGATCCGCTGCAACTGGCTTGGGCGCGCAGCGCCGGCGCCGATGCCGTGCTGCTGATCGCCGCGCTCTACGAACCGGAGGAGCTGGCCGCCTATGCCCGGCTGGCGCGCGGTCTGGGCCTCGCGCCGCTGATCGAGGTCCACGACGGCGCCGACGTCGCCGCCCTGGCCGGCGAGCCCTGGGAGCTGGTCGGGGTCAACAACCGCGACCTGCGCACCTTCGAGGTGGATCTCGAGCGCTCGATCGCCCTGGTGCCGGCGCTGCCGCCGGCGGCGCTCAAGGTGGCGGAGAGCGGCATCCGCGATGCCCTGGACGTCGCGCTGCTGATCGAGAGCGGCTTCGATGCCATGCTGATCGGCGAGTCGCTCTTGCTCGCCGCGGACCCGGCGGCGACCCTGCGGGCGCTGCGCGGGGTCGGCGGCGAGGACGGCGCGGTCCGCGGCGCCCGCGGGGACTGAGATGCGGGTCGCGGTCAAGATCTGCGGCGTCACCGACGTGGCCGGCGCCCTGCTCAGCGCCGAGCTGGGGGCCGACTACCTGGGGCTCAACTTCTGGCCGGGCAGCCCGCGGTGCCTCGGCGTGCAGCAGGCGCGCGAGATCGCCATGGCGGTGCGCGCGGCGGCGCCGCGGGTCTCCCTGGTGGGCGTGTTCGTGAACCCGGACGCCGCGGCGGTCGAGGCGACGGCGGCCGCGGTCGGGCTCGACCTGGTGCAGTTCAGCGGCGACGAGCCGCCGGCGGTGGTGCGACAGTTCGCGGCGCGCGCGCTCAAGGCATTGCGCGCTCCCGATGCGGCCGCGGCCCTCGCCTACGGCGATTGCTGGGGCCTGCTGCTCGACTCTCCGGCCGGTGCCGTCCTTCCCGGCGAGCTCCTTGCCGGCCAAGCCTATGGTGGCACGGGACGGGCGTGGGATTATGCGGCCGGCGTGGCCGCGATTTCCGGCCGGGCCGCCGGCGAGCCTGGCGGCGAGGTCCGGCGATTGTTCCTCGCCGGCGGCCTGGGGCCCGCCAACGTGCGCCGGGTGGTTGCCAGCCTTCGGCCGTTCGCGGTTGACGTATGCTCCGGCGTGGAAGCCGCTCCAGGCAGGAAGGACCCGCGACTGCTGCGGCAGCTGTTCGAGGAGGTGAGGAATGGCCAGGTCACCAGCGCTCCCTGACGCGGAGGGCTATTTCGGGGCGTTCGGCGGGCGCTACGTGCCCGAGACCCTGATGGCGCCGCTCGTCGAGCTGGCCCGCTCCTACGACCGGCATCACCGCCGGCGCGCCTTCCGCCGCGAGCTGGCGGCGGTGCTGCGCGATTACGTCGGGCGGCCGACGCCGCTGTATTTCGCCTCGCACCTGTCCGCCGAGCTCGGCGGCGCCCGCATCTTCCTCAAGCGCGAGGACCTGCTGCATACCGGCGCGCACAAGATCAACAACGCCGTGGGCCAGTGCCTGCTGGCCCGCGTCATGGGCAAACAGCGGGTCATCGCCGAGACCGGCGCCGGCCAGCACGGCGTCGCCACCGCCACCGCCGCCGCCTTCCTGGGACTGTCGTGCGTGGTCTACATGGGCACCGAGGACATGCGCCGCCAGCGCCTCAACGTCGATCGCATGCACCTGCTGGGTGCGGAGGTGGTGGCGGTCGATTCCGGCAGCCGCACCCTCAAGGACGCCATCAACGAGGCGCTGCGCGATTGGGTGACCAACATCCGCACCACTCACTACGTCCTGGGCTCGGTGCTCGGCCCCGATCCCTATCCGCGCATGGTGCGCGATTTCCATCGCGTCATCGGCGAGGAGGCGCGGGAGCAGCTCAAGCGCCAGGCCGGCACCGAGACCCCCGACCTGGCGGTGGCCTGCGTCGGCGGCGGCAGCAATTCGCTCGGCCTGTTCACCGCTTTCCTCGGCGATCGCCGCGTGCGGCTGATCGGGGTGGAGGCCGGCGGCCGCGGCGGCGCCAGCGGCCAGCACGCGGCGCGCTTCGCCAGCGGTGCGATGGGCGTCCTGCACGGCACCCGCACCCTGGTGCTGCAGGACGAGGAGGGCCAGATCGCCCAGACCCATTCGGTCTCCGCCGGCCTCGACTACCCGGCCGTCGGCCCCGAGCACGTGCTGCTCGAGCAGCAGGGACGCGTCGAGTACACCTTCGCCACCGACGCCGAGGCGGTGGCCGCCTTTCACCTGCTGGCCAGGACCGAAGGCATCCTGCCGGCGCTCGAGAGCGCCCACGCGGTGGCCGAGGCGGTCCGCCACGCCCCGGAGCTGTCGCGCCGGCGGATCATCCTGGTGAACCTCTCCGGCCGCGGCGACAAGGACGTGGAGTCGGTGCTCGAGTACGACCGCGAGCACCCCGCCGCCAGCCTGCCGCGCCGGGATGCGGTCGAACCGCTGATCGCCGCCGGCCACGGCTGGCGGGGGGTGAACCCGGCAATCCTCGAAGGCGGGGGGGGCGAGAGCGCGGCGGACGGTCTGCACCAGGCCTTGCAGCAGCCGGGGAGCGCGCGATGAGCGGCATCGGCGAGGCCTTCGCCCGCTGCGCCGCCGAGCGCCGCGCGGCGTTCATCCCCTTCCTGATGGCCGGCGATCCGGATCTCAGCGCCACCGCCGGCCAGCTGGCGGCGGCGGCGGCGGGCGGCGCCGATATCATCGAGCTGGGCGTGCCTTTCAGCGACCCGATCGCCGACGGCCCGGTCAACCAGCGCGCGGCGATGCGGGCCCTGGCCTCCGGCACCAGGCTCTCGGGCATCCTGGAGCTGATCGCCCGCCACCGCGACCAGCTGGGCGTGCCGATCGTGCTCTTCACCTATTACAACCCGATCTACGCCCGTGGCGTCGATCGCTTCGCCGAACAGGCGGCGGCCTCCGGCGTCGACGGCGTGCTGTGCGTCGACCTGCCGCCGGAAGAGTCGCGCCGGGAGCTGTTGCCGGCGCTGCGCGAGCGGGGAGTGGACAGCATCTGCCTGCTCGCTCCGACCAGCACCAAGGACCGGATCGCGCTCGCCGCCGGCGCCGCCACCGGTTTCATCTATTACGTTTCGCGGACCGGCACGACCGGCGAGCGCGCCAGTCTCCCCGGCGACCTGATCCGCGACCTCAAGCGGCTGCGCCGCCGCCTCGATCTGCCGCTGGCGGTCGGCTTCGGCATCTCGACGCCCGAGCAGGTGGCGGCGCTCGGCGCGGTCGCCGACGGCGTGGTGGTCGGCAGCGCGCTGGTGCGGCTGGTGGAGCAGATGGGCGATGACCCGGAGCTGCCGGCGAGGCTCGAGCAGCGCATCCGCGAGCTCGCCGCGCCGCTGCACCGGCGGGCCTCCGGCCTGCGGGCGGCGCGGTAGGGAGGCAGGCGCGCCTCCAGCCTGCGGGTGGTGCGCCATGGAGGCAGGCGCACGCCGGCGCGACCCGCGCGCGGGAGCGATCCTGGTAAGCCGGGAGGTCCAGGTCTAGGAGGCGGGGCGCCGGATCTCGTGGAGGAAACGGGCGGCCGCGGCGCGGAACTCGTCGGTCCACTCGTGGCCGCCGGCGAAGATGAGCGGCTGGATGTCGACGCCCTTGGCGCGCAGCAGCTCGACGTCGTGCTCCATCTTGGCCGCGTCGAACCACTCCTCGCTGCTGCCGCGGCCGAGCAGGACCGGCGGGAAGCCGGCGAGATCGTGATCGGCGAGCTCGGGCGGCAGGTCGCCGCCGAGCACGATGATGCCCTGGCAGGGATGGCCGCAGCCGGCGGCAGCACGGTAGGCCATCGACGCCCCCTGGGAGAAACCGAGGTAGACCAGGCAGGTCCCGGGCGGCAGCTCGCGCCGCAGCTCGCCGACCACGGCGGCGACGTAGGCGACGTTGTCGGCGATGGCGTGCTCGCGATCGAAGCGGGTCATCCAGCTTGCGATGACCTCGCCATGCCGGTTGTAGAAAGGATGCAGTGCCTGGACGGCGCACAGCGCCCAGCCCGCCGCCCCGGGGATCCGCCGCAGCTCTTCGAGGTGGCGCTCCGCGCTCTCGCCATAGCCGTGGAACCCCACCACGCAGCCGGCCGGCGCCGTCGGCGCTTCGAGCAGGTAATGGCCGTGCACACTGGTAACGATCTGGCGGCTTTCCACCGCAGGTCTCCTTTTGGCCGTCGCGCTGGCGCAGTAAATCGATGAGACCGTCGGGGGAGCATCGCCCCCGGCCGTCACAGGCGGTAACCGGTCAGGGGAGACGAGCATTCCGCGGACCTTGGGAGCCGGGCTGATGCCGGGCCGGGGCGGCCCGATCCCCGAGGAGCGCGACTCAAACGGGCGAGGCAACACGGCCCGATCAAGGCACTGACCCACAGCGAGCCCGTACGTCGCGCTCCCGGGGAGCGGGCCGCCCGTGCAAAAAAAAAAGGACGCCCGTCGCGCGAGCGCCCTTCGCAGTGCAACTTTGGAGTCTGGTGTCTGTGGGGACCGGTAGCTTACTTGGCGGGCGGCGGGGCGGTCGAGGTACCCATGTTGTCGGTACCCATCGAAGACGACCCGGTGCCCATGTCGCTGCCCATGGCCGTCCCGGTGCCCATGTCCGTCGAGGTCGTGGTGGTCTCGGTGGTGGTCGTGGTGGAGGTGGTGGCCGGAGTCGTCTCCTCCGTGGTCTCCTCCTTCTTGCAGCCGACCAGGCTCAACAGGCCGACCAGCAAGCACGTCAAGGACAGGTAAACGAGCGACTTCTTCATGGTGGTTTGTCTCCCTTCTGACATGTAACTGGATTGAAGATGACAGGGCGATTTACTGCAGATCGCCCACCTTGACCAGGTCGATGACCCGCTGCACACCGTCCGTGTCCCGCGCATCGCGTTCTATCTCCTCACGGGTGTCATCCTTCTTCACCCGGCCCTCGAGGGTCACCACCCCATTCTTGGTGGTCACGGCGATGCGGGATGGGTCGAGATCGCCGTTGGCGCTGGTGGCAGCCAGGGACGCCAGCTTGGCCTGAATTTTCGCGGTGATCGTCGAATCGTCAGCCTGCAAGCGCGCCGGCTCCGCCGTCCGGCACGCGCTCAAGGCTACGAGCATGGCCGCCAAGGCGCCAACCGCCAGCCCCGCCGCGATCACGGTCGCGCGGCGTAAAGCCGGGCCGGCTAAGAGCTTACGGTGGTCGTTCATGGCATCCCTCTCCTTAGAGTCTGACCTGGCGGAGATCCGTGGCATCAGACCTGGTGGCGCCCTGCCGATAGAGAAACCCACGTCGCTGTGGGTGCGGGGGTCCACGACTGTCTGAAAGAAAGCAGCTTTTGTGCCACAGCCTCCTGTCCAGGACAAGTCCCTAAGTCGTTGGACGATCGGGGAGTATACACGCTCCCGCACGGCGCCTCAAGGGGGCCGATGACGCGTCCTCGAGCGCGGGAGGTGGGATGCGACTGCCTACACCTCGCTCACGCGATACGTGTTGAGGCGATTGTACAACGTCTTCAGGCTCACCCCAAGCACTTCCGCCGTCTTGCGCTTGTTGCCGGCATGGGCGTCGAGGGTGGCCAGGATCAGGCGATGCTCGACCTCGGCGATCGAGGCGCCGACCTGGAAATGCAGGCTGCGGTCCCCGCCAGCATCGCCGCCCACCTCGCGCGGCAGGCTGCGCGTGGTGATCTCCTCGTCGGCCATGATGAAAGCGCGATGGATGACGTTTTTGAGCTCGCGCACGTTGCCTGGCCAGAGGTGGTGGCGCAACCGGTCCAGCGCCTCCCCGGCGAAGCGCTTGGCGGTGCCCTGGCGCTCGTTGAGCTGGTCCAGGAAGTAGTTGGCGAGCAGCTCGACGTCGCCGCCGCGGTCGCGCAGCGGCGGCATCTGGATGGGGAACACCTGCAACCGGTAGAGCAGGTCTTCGCGCAGCTTGCCGTCGGCGACCGCCTGTTGCGGATCGCGGTTGGTCGCCGCGATCACCCGCACGTCGACGGCAACCTGCTGATCGCCGCCGATGCGCGCCAGGGTGCCGGTCTCGAGCACGCGCAGCAGCTTGACCTGCAACTCGATCGGCATCTCGCTGATCTCGTCGAGGAACAGCGTGCCGCCGTGGGCGCGCTCGAAATAGCCCTTGTGCCGATGCTGCGCGCCGGTGAAGCTGCCGCGCTCGTGGCCGAACAGCTCGCTTTCGATCAGGGTGGGGGAGATGGCGCCGCAGTTGAGCGGCAGGAACGGCGTCTTGGTCCGCCGGCTGAGGTGGTGCAGGGTGGTCGCCGCCAGGTCCTTGCCGGTGCCGCTCTCGCCGACCAGCAGCACGGTGGCGTCGGTGGGCGCCACCCGGTTGATCATCTCGTAGGTCAGCACCATCGCCTCGGAGGCGCCGAGCAGCAGCCCCAAACGATCCAGCTCGCCGGCCGGCGCGGCCGTAGTGCCGTCGTCGCGCAAGCCCGGCTGGCCCCCGCCGAGGCCGCCGCCCACGCCGAGGCCGCCACCCGCGCCGCCCGGCGCCAGGTTGGGCTGCTGGTTGGCGACGTTGGCCAGGATGTTCTTGAGCCGGCCGATGTCGAGCGGCTTGGTGAGGTAGTCGCTGGCGCCCAGCCGCAGCGCCTGGACGGCGCTCTCCACGTCGGCGTGGCCGGTCATCAGCACCACCTCGGTGGCGGCGCCGCCTTCGAGGTCCTTGAGCAGATCGATGCCGCTGCCGTCGGGGAGATAGAGGTCCACCAGCGCCACGTCCGGCGCCCGGTGGCTCACCTGCACCCGCGCATCGCGCAGGTTGAGGGCGGTGTTGGTGGTGAAGCCCTGGCCTTCGATCAGCTCGGCGAGCGCCGAGAGGAAGTTGGGGTCGTCGTCAACCGCGAGCGCGTGGGGCATTCCGGCTCTCAATCGGGATCGCTGGCACTGGACAGCGGGAAGCCTATCTCAAAAACCGGTCCCTGCCCGGTTCCCGCCTGCAAGCTCCCGCCGCAGTCGGCGAGGATGCCGCGCGCCGCCTCCAGCCGCGCCGCGGCCGTGGCGCTCGCCGCCGGCGGCGGCGGCGGCGCGGCGGTCGCCATCGGCTCGCCCCCCGGCGGCGCGACGGCGGCGAGCCGCAGCCGTGCCCGCGGCGGCAGTCCCGGCGGGCGATCCAGGCGGATCTCGAGCGTGCCGCCGCGCGGCACCCGCTCCAGGGCGCCCAGGCCGAGGTGCAGCAACGCCTGGCGCAGCGGGTAGCGCTGGCCGAGGACCGGCACCGGCCCGTCGGGGAGCAGCGTCTCGACCTTCGTCTGCTGCTTGCGGGCCGGCGGCACCAGGATGGCGGCCAGGTCACGCGCCGGCTCGCGCAGATCGACGACCTCGAGCCGATCGCCGCGCGGCGAGATGTGGGCGATGAACAGCTCGATCGACTGGTGCAGGCGCGACAGCTCCTCGCGCAGCACGTTGACGTAACGGCGCTGGCGCTCCAGCGGATCGCGTCCGGGCGGGCCGGCCCCGGCCGCTCCGGCCGCCAGCGTCTCCCTGAGCACTTCGAGGTTCAGCACCATGGCATTGATCGGGGCGCGCAGATCGTGCGCCACCGCCGGCGAGATCTGCGCCAGCGAACGCATCTGCGCCGCCGCGCGCAGATCGCCTGCGAGCGTCGCGACGAGCTCGGCGTCGTGCAGCAGCAGGGTGGCGCTGGCAGCTGGCGAGTCGCCTGCCGCGGCGCGGCCGGCAGGGACGACGGCAACCAGCAGCGGCTGGCCGCCGGCGAAGGCCGGCGGCAGCTCGACCGCCGTGGTCGGGGGCGGCGGTGCGGCGGCCGGGGATGGCGAGCCGCCGGGCGCCGGCAGCAGGCCGGCGGCGTGCAGGCTCGGGCGGAAGGCCGCCCAGGCCGCGGCGAGGGCGGTGGCGTCGCGGCAGCCGAGGAGGATGAGCGCGCGCTCGTCGGCCCATCGCGCCTCGCCGCCGCCGTCCAGCAGCACGATCCCCGGTTGCAGGAGCCGGAGGATTTGCAGGGCATGCATCGGAATCACCGGCTCTGGCTGCGTCGTCGTCATCGCTGCCTCTGGCACCTCCAGGCGCGTCAAAGCCGGCGCCACATGGGTTCCGGCGCGACTCTCCACTCGCAAGGCTTCCATTTGATGAGAACCTCCGCGGCGTGCTTCGGTGCAGGGAGCATGCCATCGCGGCGGCTGGTGACGCGAACGGTGCTGGGGGGCGGGGTCTCGGGGGGGGCGGGCACGCTCGATGCAGCAGGCACGCTCGATGACCCGCTCGATGAAAAGACCGGGTTCCGGCGCCGGCATGGCGGTTTCCGTGCTCGCAGCGTTCGCCGGCAGGTTTTACAAGCAAGGCAGTCTACAAGGAAAGCCGCTGAGATCATGCTGGAATCCCTGACCACCGCCGCGCTGCCGGATCCGCAGGAGGTCGCCGCCGATCCGCGGCTGAGCGCTCGTCTGGCCGGCCTGCGGTACGTCAACGACGACCGGCCCGGGATCCGGCGCCGGCGCCACGGGCGCGGCTTCAGCTACCACGATGCCGCCGGGCGCCCGCTGCGCGACCGGCAGGACCGGCTGCGGATCGCCGCCCTGGCCGTGCCGCCCGCCTGGACCGACGTCTGGATCTGTCCCCAGCCCAGCGGCCATCTGCAGGCCACCGGCCGCGATGCCCGCGGCCGCAAACAGTACCGCTATCACCCGGACTGGCGGACGGTGCGCGACGAGAGCAAGTTCGGCCGCATGGCCGCCTTCGGCGAGGCGCTGCCGCGGCTCCGCGCCCGCGTCGAAAGCGACCTCGCCCTGCCCGGGCTGCCGCGCGAGAAGGTGCTGGCGACCGTGGTCCGGCTGCTCGAGACGACTCTGATCCGGGTCGGCAACGCCGAGTACGCGCGCGACAACCAGTCCTTCGGCCTGACCACCCTGCGCTCCCGTCATGTCGACGTCGCCGGCGCCACCATGCGTTTCCGCTTCCGCGGCAAGAGCGGCAAGGAGCACAGCATCGCGGTCGCGGACCGCCGGCTGGCGCGGGTGGTGCGGGCCTGCCGCGAGCTGCCGGGGCACGAGATGTTCCAGTACCTGGACGAGGCGGGGGAGCGCCGGGCGGTGGACTCCGCGGACGTCAACGATTACCTGCGGGCGGCGACCGGCGAGGATTTCACCGCCAAGGACTTCCGCACCTGGGGCGGCACGGTGCTGGCGCTGGCGGCGTTGCTGCGGGCGGACAGCGCCGAGGCCGAGCCGGCGGGCCGGGCGGTGATCGAGGCGGTCAAGCAGGTCGCCGCGCAGCTCGGCAACCGGCCGGCCATCTGCCGCAAGTACTACGTGCATCCGGCGGTGATCGAGGCTTTCCTGGCGGGCGCGCTGGCCGCCGCCGCGCCGGCGTCCGGCACGGCGGCGAGCCTGGCGGAGCTCGAGGCGCTGACCCTGGAGCTGTTGCGCCGCCAGGCTGTGGTGGCGCCGCCCCAGCCCGCGGCGACGAAAAAAAAGGCGCCCCGGATCCGGCCGGAGCGCCTCGGGAGACCGCGAAACCGGCGCTCGCCGATCAGGCGTGCGCGGGCGCGGCCAGGGCCTCGACGTTGACGTGGCCTTCCGCGATGTCGGTCAGCTTGTCGTCGGTCTCTTCCTCTTCCTGCAGCGTCTTTTCGAGCAGCCGCACCGCCTCGCCGGCGCCCAGGGCCTCGGCGTAGGCGCGCACCGTGCCGTAGGCTGCGATCTCGTAGTGCTCGACGCGCTGCGCGGCGGCGATCAGGCCGGCGTCGATCACGTCCGGGTCGCCCTTGGCCTTGATCATCTCCTGGCCTTCCTTGATCAGGCCTTTCATGCCGTGGCAGGTCTGCCCCTGCGGCTTCTCGCCGAGCCCGTCGATCACCCGCTCCAGGCGGGCGACGTGCTCGCGGGTCTGGCGCAGGTGCTGCTGGAAGCCTTCCTTGAGCGGCGGGTGGTGAGCGGCTTCCGCCATCTTCGGCAGCGCCTCCAGCAACTGGTTCTCGGCGTCGTAGATGTCGCGCAGCTGTTCGAGGTAGAGGTCCTTGAGGGATTCCATCTTCATGTGAGGTTCTCCTGGTGAGTTATGGTTCCCAGGCGACGTCCGCCGCCGCCTTGCAGCTCTGTGGTCCGCAAGATCCATGCCGGTGCCTGCCGGCGCCTGCCTGCCGTTGCCGGCCGGCGGAGGAGGAATGGAAAGGTTTTTCTTGCCAGGCCCGGCTAGCGGCCCGGGCCGCCGGCGAAGTCCGGCAGGGGGATCGGCACGGCCTTGCCGAAGGCGGCGAGCGAGCGATCGGCGCTCTCCGCGGGGCCGACGACCAGGATGGTGAACTGGTCGGGATGCAGGTGGCGTGCGGCCGCCTGGCGCACGGCCGCGGTGGTCACCGCCTCGATCCCGGCGCGGTAGCGCTGCAACCAGTCGGCGGGATAGCCGAAGAGCTCGAAGGCGAGTTGCTGGTCGAGCACCTTGGCGCGCGAATCGGAATGGAAGATGAACGACGCCAGGATGGCCTGCTTGGCGCGCGCCACCTCCTCGTCGGTGGGCGGGCGGGCGGTGAGGCCGCGGGCCTCGTCGAGCAGGGCGGCGACGCCGTCGGCGGTGGTGCTCGCCTTGGTGGAGAGACTGAGGGCGGCGAGCCCCGGGTGGTCCCAATCGCTGCCGATGCGGCCGTCGACCTCGTAGGCGAGCCCTTTTTCGGTGCGCACGTCGTTGACCAGGCGGGAGGCGAAGGAGCCGGAGAGCACGTCGTCGAGCACCTCGATGGCGTAGAAGTCGGGGTCGCTCTTGATCACTCCGAGATGACCCATCATCACCTGCGATTGGCTCAGGTCGCTCTTGTCGATCACGAACAGGCCGGGGTGCGGTTGGCGGCGGTAGGGGAAGGAGTCGCCGGCGGGAAGCCGATAGGAGCCTCGCGGCCAGTCGCCGAAGGCGGCGCGCACCGCGGCGAGCGCGCCGGCGGCGTCGAAGTCGCCGGTGAGGCCGAGCACGACGGCCTGCGGCTGTAGGCTGCGCTGATGCCAGGCGAGCAGGTCGTCGCGGCCGACGGCGTCCAGGGTGGCGAAGGTGGGGGTGCGGCCCCAGGGGGAGTCGGGGCCATACACCAGGCGCGCGAACTCGCGCGCCAGCACTTCGTCGGGGTCGTCGTTCTGGCGCCGCAGGCGATCCTGGGCGAGGTTGCGCGCGAGATGCAGCTCGGCAGCATCGAAGGCCGGGTGCCGCAGCATCGCGGCGAACACCGGCAGCAGCTGGGCGAAGTCCTCCCGCAAGCAGCTCAGGCTGGCGCTGCCGGAGTCCTCGCCGATCGCCACCTCGATGGTGGCGGCGCGCGCTTCCAGCAGGTCGTCCAGGCCGTCGCCGGCGAGCGCGCCGGACGGCGCCAGGCGACGATCGACGCCGCCGGCGATGCCGCCGGTGCGCAGCAGCTCGCCGCCCAGGCCGCTGAGGCCGATCTGTCCCGGCGGGTCGAGCCGCGAGCCGGCGCGCAGCAGGGCGGTGACGGTGACCAGCGGCAGCTCGTGGTCCTCGAGCAGCATCACCACCAGCCCGTTGTCGAGCGCCACGCGCTGCGGCCGCGGCAGCTCGAAGGCGGGCGCGGGCGCGGCGGCCGGGGCGGCGATTGCGGGGGTCGCCGGACTCGCGGCCAGGGTGGGCGGCGCGACCTCGGCTCCGAAGGCGGCCAGCGCGGCGAAAATCGCGAGAGTCGCGAGGGCGGCGAGGACGGCGTTGGCCGCGACGGTCCTGCCTCGCGGGCCGGCGGCCGGCTTTCGCATCAGCGGTTCTCCAGCGGCGAGGGTGCGGCCGGCGGCCGGGGCGGCGGCGGCTGGGCGGGCGGCGGCTGGGTCGGCGGTGGCACGGTTCCAGGTGGGGCCGCTGGCGCAGCGAGCGTTTCCGGCTCGGCCTCCGGCGTTGCCGCGGCGGACGGCGACTGAGTGGCGAGGATGGCCACCGTGCGGTTGCCGGTCGCCAGCGCGGCATTCGCTACCCGCCGGACGTCGGCCTTGGTCACCCGCTCGAAACGGTCCAGCTCGCGGAACAGCTCCCGCCAGTCGCCGTAGAGCGTCTGATAGTGCGCCAGGGCGGAGGCCAGCCCCTGGTTGCTGCCCAGGGAGCGCAGCAGGGATGCCCGCGCCCGCGTCCTGAACTTCGCCAGCTCGGCGTCGGTGACGTCCTCGTGCGCGAGGCGCTCTAGCTGGAGGTCGATCGCCGCCAGCAACCGCTCGGCGGGGATGCCGGCGGCCGGCTCGGCGACCAGCGTCCAGAGGTTGGGATACTTCTCGCCGGGCAGGCCGGAAAACGATTCCACCTCGATCGCCAGCTGCTGGTCGCGCACCAGGGCGCGATAGAGCCGCGAGGTGCGGCCGCCGGTGAGGACGTCGTCGATGGCCTCGAAGACCGCGTCGTCGGGGTGGGTGACGGCGGGGCGGTGATAGGCGACCAGGAGCTGCGGCTGGGCGGGGTCCGCGAGAGTAACGGTCTTGGCGGCGGCCTGCGGCGGCTCGACGGTGCGCAGCGGCGGCGCCGGCGGCCGCGCCGGGATGCGCCCGAAGCGCTCGTCGAGCAGCGGGATCAGGCGCCGCGGATCGACGTCGCCGACGATCGCGGTGACCATCGCCGCTGGCACGTAGTGGTCGCGGAAGAACGCCTCGGCGTCGGTGCGGGTGATGGCTTCGAGGTCGCTCATGTAGCCGATCGTCGGGTGGTGATAGGGATGGGCGGCGAAGGCGGTCTCGACCAGCAGCTCGGTGAGCCTGCCCATGGGGTCGCCGTCGACGCGCATGCGCCGCTCTTCCTGCACCACGTCGCGCTCCTCGTAGAACTCCCGGAACACCGGGTGCGAGAAGCGCGCCGATTCCACGTCGGCGAAGAGCTCGACCTGGTTGGCCGGGAGCGAGTAGTAGTACTCGGTCTCGTCGGCGCCGGTCGAGGCGTTGACGCCGACCGCGCCCGCCCGTGCCAGGATCTCGTCGAGCTCGCTCTTGACCACGAAACGGTCGGCAGCGGCTTCGAGGCGCTTGAAGTCGGCGAACAGCGCCGCCACCTGCCGGTCGTCCGGGTGCGGCGCCAGGCGGGCGCGCTGGTAGGCCTGGTAGGCAACCTCGGCGGCATCCATGGCGCGCTTCTCGCCGGCCGGGTCGCGGGTGCCGATCCGGTCGGTGCCCTTGAACGCCATGTGCTCGAACATGTGCGCCAGGCCGGTGATCCCGGTCACCTCCTGCACCGAGCCGACGTCGGCGACGGTGCTGAAGGAGAACACCGGCGCGACCGGCCGCCGGACCAGGATGAAGGTCCAGCCGTTCGGCAGCACGTGGACGGTGGTGCGGGCGGCGAACGCCGCCAGGTCCTGCGCCGCGGCGGGCGCCGGCAGCACGCCGGCTGCCGCCGCCAGGGATGCGGCGAGGGCGCCGACGGCCGCCAGCCTGGCGAGCGGCGAGTGGCGGGCCACGGTAGGGGCGGAGGCGGAGCGCCCGGCAGCCGCCGGACGCGGGGCGCGGGTTCGGGGCGGGCTGGCGAGGGAGCGCGAGGCGAGCATCGAGGTGCCGGGCATCGGCCGGCGAGGCGGGGAAAGTGTAGCCCAGGTGGCGGGCCTTCGCGCTACGATTGTGAGCCGGGCGTGCAAGCCGGGCGCCATGCAGCGGGTGCCGCCACGGCTTTGAACATGAGGGTGTGAGCGGAGGAACCATGGCTGGCAAGCCGGATCTCACCTTGACGACGAGCCGCCGCCGCTTCGTGGGCGGCGGCCTGCTGGGTGGCGCGCTGGCGGCGACGGTGCCGTTGGGCTCGCTGCTGGCGGTGGCGGCGGACGGCGGCGCCGCGGAGGCGCCGGCGGCGGCGGACGGGGGTGCCGCGGAGACGTCGGCGGCGGGCGCGAGTGCTCCGGCGCCGGCGACTGGTGCGGTCGCCGCGTTCGAGCTGGACGAGGCGACCATACCGGAGCTGCAGGCGGCCCTTGCCGCCGGGCGGCAGACTTCGCGCGGGCTGGTCGAGGCGTACCTCGGGCGCATCGCCGCTCTCGACCGCCGGGGACCGGAGCTGCGCGCGGTGCTGGAGACCAACCCCGACGCGCTGGCCATCGCCGGCGCGCTCGACGCCGAACGGCAAGCCAAGGGACCGCGCGGACCGCTGCACGGCATCCCGATCCTGATCAAGGACAACGTCGCCACCCACGACCGCATGAGCACCACCGCCGGCTCGCTGGCGCTGGCCGGCTCGGCGCCGGCACGCGACGCCTGGGTGGCGCAACGGCTGCGCGCCGCCGGCGCGGTGCTGCTCGGCAAGACCAACCTCTCCGAATGGGCGAACTTCCGCTCTACCCGCTCGTGCAGCGGCTGGAGCGGGCGCGGCGGGCAGTGCCGCAACCCCTACGCGCTCGACCGCTCGCCCTCCGGCTCGAGCTCGGGCTCGGCGGCGGCGGTCGCCGCCAACCTCTGCGCCGCCGCCGTCGGCACCGAGACCGACGGCTCGATCGTCTCGCCCTCCAGCCACTGCGGCCTGGTCGGCATCAAGCCCACCGTCGGCCTGCTCAGCCGCTCGGGGATCGTGCCCATCGCGCACAGCCAGGACACCGCCGGACCGATGGCGCGCACCGTCGCCGACGCCGCCATCCTGCTCGGGGCGATGGTGGGCGGCGGTCCCGGCGGCACCGCCAACCGCGACCCCGACGATGCGGCGACGCTCGCCGGCGGCCGCGCTCTTGCCGACTACACTCCCTTTCTGCGCGCCGATGGGCTGAAGGGAGCGCGCATCGGCGTCGCCCGCAAACACCTCTTCGGCCACTCCGCCGCCGTGCCGCTGGTCGAGGAAGCGATCGCCGAGATGCGGCGCCAGGGAGCGGTGATCGTCGATCCCGCCGAGATCACGACCGCCGGCCAGCTCGACGACGCCGAGCTGACGGTGCTGCTGTACGAGTTCAAGGCGGATCTCGACGCCTACCTGGCCGCCCAGCCGCCCGTCCCGGCCGCGGCGGGAGCCGAGCGCTTGGAGGGGGCGCCGGTGCGCAGCCTGGCCGAGCTGATCGCCTTCAACGAGCGCCACCACGACCGCGAGATGCCGTTCTTCGCCCAGGAGCTGCTGCAGCGGGCCGCGGCCAAGGGAACGCTGGCCGACGCGGCCTACCGCAAGGCGCTGGCGCGCAACCACCTGCTGGCGCGCCGGCGAGGGATCGACGCGACCCTGGCCCGGCACCGCCTGGACGCCATCGTCGCGCCCACCGGCGGGCCGGCCTCGCCGATCGACCTGGTCAACGGCGACGCCTCGTCGGGAGGCAGCTCGACGCCGGCGGCGGTGGCCGGCTATCCCAGCATCACGGTGCCGGCGGGGCAGGCGTTCGGGCTGCCGGTGGGCATGTCGTTCATCGGCGCCGCCTTCGCCGAGCCCACCCTGATCCGCCTGGCCTATGCCTTCGAGCAGGCCACGCGGCATCGCCGGCCGCCGCGCTTCCAGCCGAGCGCCGAGCTGCCGGCGGCGGCGGTGGCCGGGGCGGCCGCGGGAGCCGCCGGGGCCTGAGCGCCGGCCGCGGCCCGGCGCCGGTCTTGCAAGCCTCCGTCGGCCTGCGGGAGCTCGATCGCGGCGCGGACCCGCTGCCAGAAACGGTAGGCCGCGAGAGGGTGGGGGCGTCCCCTTCCCCCCGGAGGGTGGGAAGGGGATCGAGGGGATGCGGGGGCGATCCGATAGATGCTTTAAGTAGGCCTCGACTGCCCAGATTTCATGCTTTGCAATCCCCCATGAGCGCCGACGAGGCTTGCAGCTCTCGTGAAAAGGGAGGAGGACAGATGCCAGGTAGAGGTTCCACGGGCAACGTCATCGCCGCGCTCGCCAGCTTCTTCATCCCCGGCCTCGGCCAGCTGCTGCAGGGACGCCTGCTGATGGCGGCCTTGCAGTTCGTGCTCGCCGTCGCGCTCTGGTTCGTGTTCCTGGGCTGGGTCATCCACATCTGGTCGGTGGTCGACGCGGCGATCTACAAGGGGCGCTGAATTTCCAACGCCCCCGACACCGCCGACACCGCGGGCGGCGCCGGCGGCGCGGGCGCGCGGCCGGGGCGCAGGCGCTGCCAGGCCGCCGCCGCCGCCCAGGCGGTGAGCAGCAGCACGCAGGGGCTTACCGGATAGCGCATGCGATTGCCTTCGGTCCCGTCCGTCAGGCAGGGCACCGCGAGCACCCAGACCAGCGCCATCGCGGCGAGCAGCGCGACCCACGCGTCCGGTCCCCGCGCGAGCCGCCCGGGGAGCAGCAGGGCGAGGGCGACCAGCAGCAGCGGCAGGCCGGCCACGATGAAGAAGGTATAGGGCGCCGGTCCGCCCCAGACGACGGTGGACCGATGCACCGCCGCCGCCGGCGTCCAGCCGACCACCAGGGCGCGGAGGTCGGGGAACAGCAGCCGCTGGTGCCACGCCGCGTAGCCGCGGAAGAGCGGGCTGTCCGGGCCGCGCAGCCGCTGCCAGTACGACTCGACGTAGCTCGGGCGTCCCCAGAGGAGATAGTTCGCGAAGCTCTGGCGCAGCCACTCGCCAGGATGGCCGCGGCGCCAGGCGAGGGACTCGCTTTCCAGCTGCCGGTAGGTGAGCAGGAAGATGTAATGGTTCCAATTCCGCACGCCGCCGTTCTTGGTCGGCGCCGCCAGGACCGGCGCGTCGCGCAGGAAGGCCGGCGCACGGTCCTGCCAGCGCCGCCGCAGCGTCTCGTCGACCGCGCCGGTGCGGACGTAGGCGTCGAGCTCCGGCTGTTGCACCGGCGTGCCGCGCGAGAGGTTGTAGCCGACCCACGAGCTGGTCACCGGGGCGCCGAAGAGCAGCGCATTCTTGAGCGGCCAGAGCGCGAGCAGGACGGCGAGCAGCGCGGCGCCGCGCAGCCAGACCGCGGCGCCCGGCTGGCGGGGCCGGCGGGGCAGGTGGGGCAGGTGGGGCTGGCGGCCCGCGAGCCGCGCCCGGCCGGCGACCAGCACGGCGAACATGGCAGCCGCCCACACCGGGTGGTAGAGGCTGCGCAGCAAGGCCATCCCGGCCAGCGCGAGGACGAACAGCAGCAGCTGCCGCTCACGGCCGGAGGCGAGATAACCCGCGGCGGCGGCGAGCGCGGCCAGGAGCAGCGCCGCGAGCGGCAGCTCGTAGAAGTAAACGGTGCGGTAGACGTGCAGCGCCGGATCGGCCACGGTGAGGAGCACGGCGGCGATCGCCAGCCAGGCGGAGCCGGTGACGCTCGCGACCAGCCGCGCGAGCAGCACGACGACCGCTCCTCCGAGCAGGAAGAAGAGGACCGACAGCAGGGTTTCGGGGCCGCATCCGAGCACCGCGCCGAGGCGGATCGCGGCGGCGAGGACCGCATTCAGCAGCGGGGGCTGCGCATGCAACGCCAGCAGCGAGGTGAGCGGTGCGCGTTGCAGCTCGCCGCGGTCGAGCAGCTGCACGATGACCCAGGGGATCCAGAACCGGAAGCCCACCGCCGCGGCGGCCGCGGCGGCCGCCAGGTAGGCCGCGGCAGCGAGCGCCGGCAGCGCGAGAGTCCGCTTGCCCAGCATCGGGCGCGGACTATACACTGCGGCGCGTGCAGCCGAGCGAGAAAAATGATCGCAATCCGGGCCTCATCTGGCTCGACGACGGCGATGCGGAGCGCCGGATCGCGGCGCAAGCGCGCGCCGGCGAGCTGAGCGCCGAGGAGGCGACCAACCTGCGGAAGTTTTCACAGGATGGTTACCTCATCATGCAGATCGACGTCTCGGCCGAGGATGCGGCGGCGATCGATCACGACGTCGATGCGCTGTGGCGCGACCGTCCCGCCGACGTCGCCTTCGCCTACGATTCACCGCCGCGGCGCTTCAGCGAAGCGATCGCCGCCGAGGACCGCAAGCCGCGCTACCGGATCCATGAATTGCAGTGGGCCTCGGAGACCGCGATGCGGCTGTACCTCGAACCCAAGGTGCACCGCTATGCATCGCTCATCCTGGGCGAGAGGGCGATCGCCACGCAGTCGCTCTATTTCGAGTTCGGCAGCCAGCAGGCGCTGCACCGCGATTCCGTGGTGGTGCCGACGCCGGAGTTCGGCCGGCTGGTGGCGGCGTGGATCGCGCTCGAGGACATCGCGCCCGAGTCCGGTCCCCTGATGTACGTGCCGGGCTCGCACCGGCTCCCGTTCTACGAGTTCCGTCCCGGTCAATACCTTTACGACGCGACCTCTCACAGCGGCGCCGACGTCGAGGCGGCGCTCGCCTTCTACCGCGCCGAGCTGGAGCGGAGCGGGCTGCCGACCAAGCACTTCTGCGCCCGGCGCGGCGAGGTGCTGATCTGGCATTCGGCGCTGTCCCACGGCGGCGCGCCGCCCACCGCGCCGGCGCGGACCCGCAAGAGCTTCGTGGTGCACTTCTCGTCGCTGAGCAGCCATCCGACCCGTTATTGCGCGGTCCGCGAGACCGTCGCCGGAGTGAGCGGCGAGACGGTGCTCGCGACCTCCGAGACCATCGCGAGAGACGGCGCCTTCGGCTTCGCCAATCCGCTGCACGGGCAGCTGCTCCACCGGCGTTAGGCCGGTGCGGGCTCTTGGCTTTTCGGCCGGGGAGCGACCCGGTAGGCGCAGCGTCTGGCGCCGGCGAGGATGTGATCGATCCGCTCGACGCTCGCCTCGTCTCCCAACACCTCGCGAAAGACCTGCAACTCGCCGGCGCACAGGTTGGTGCAGGCGGCTGCCGCGGCGCAGATCGGACAGTGGTTCTCGATCAGCAGCCAGGCGCCGTCCGCGTCGTCCTTCACCTCGGCCATGTAGCCCTCGCGAGCGCGCAGCCGCGCCAGCGCTGCCAGCCGCTCGCGCAGCGCGGCGCCGGCGGGAAGCAGCGCCCGGTAAGCCTCGATCTGGCCGCGGGTCCGCCCTGGCCCTGCGGCCGGGCGACCTGCTGGTGGTCAACGACGCCGCCACCCTGCCGGCGTCGCTGCGCGGCGTGACCGCCGATGGCGCGCCGGTCGAGGTCCGCCTCGCCGGCGCGGGCGGTGAGACCGGCGAACGCGACGAGATCGGCGGGAGCGGTGCGACCGGCGCGGCCGGCGGCGGGCTGTGGAGCGCGGTGCTGTTCGGCGCCGGCGACTGGCGCAGCCGTACCGAGGACCGGCCGCCGCCGCCCGCCGTGCGGGCCGGAGACACGCTGCACCTCGGCGGTCTGCAAGCCAGGGTCGCCGGGGTCGATCCGGCTTCGCCGCGCCTGGTGTCGCTGCGGTTCGCGCTGGGCGGCGCCGCGCTCTGGCAGGCGCTCTACCACGCCGGCAAGCCGGTGCAGTATGCCCACACCTTCCGGCCGCTCGCGCTCTGGCAGGTGCAGACGGCGTATGCCGCGCGGCCCTGGGCCGCCGAGGCCCCATCGGCGGGGTTCGCGCTGACCTGGGAGCTGCTGCTCGGCCTCCGCCGCCGCGGCGTCGCGATCGCGCGCGTCACCCACGCCGCCGGGCTGTCGTCGACCGGCGACGTCCGGCTGGACGCCCGGCTGCCGCTCGCGGAGCGGTACGAGGTGTCCGTCGAGGCCGTGCAGGCGGTCGGCCTGGCGCGCCGCCGCGGCGGGCGCATCGTCGCCGTCGGCACCACGGTCGCCCGCGCCCTGGAAAGCGCCGCCGCCGCGGGCGGTGGCCGGCTTGGCGCCGGCCAGGGGATGACCGAGCTGCGCCTCGGGCCGGAGCGGCGGCCGCGCGTGGTCGGCGGCATCCTGACCGGCATGCACGAGCCGGGCACCAGCCATTACGCCCTGCTCGAGTCGTTCGCGCCGCGGCGGCTGCTCGACCGCGCCGGCTCCTTCGCCGCCAGGCGCGGCTATCGCAGCCACGAGTTCGGCGATGCCCTGCTGATCCTGTCCGAGACGGTCCCGCGGGCGCGAGCGGCGGGTGAGGGGGGCGAGGTGCGGGAAGAAAGGTGGGAACCCTCTCCCCGCCCGAAACGCTTCCGGATGGGGAGAGGGGGGGGCCGACTGCGGATGGGGGACGGGAGCGCTACTGGGACGGGTTCGAGCCCGGGCCCCAATGGTGCCTGAAGGCGGGGTGAGCTGCTTGCATCTGCTTGTACGTCGCCAGCTGCTCGGGAGTGAGCAAAGCCTCGAGCTGCTGGTGGAAAGCCGTCATCACCGGCTTGATCTGCGCCCGGCTCTGGTGCATCTGGATGACGACCTGCCCGACCGTCGCGGCGTCGGGATTGGCGACCGCCAGCGCGGCCTTGAGCTGGGTGTGCAGCGCCTTCTGCGCCTGATGGATCGGCGCCATCTTGGCCTGGAAGTCCGCGAACAGCTGCTTGGCGGAGGCCTGCTGCTCCTCGGTCAGGTTCAGCTTCTGGGCCAGCATCTGCAGGTGGGCGCCGGGCGTGTGCATCGACCCGCCGGGGCCTCCCGCCAGCGCCAGGGCCGGCACCGCCAGCAGCGCCAGCGCCAGCAGTGCCATCGGGGCCATCTTGGACAGCGACTTGATTCTCGACTCGCTCATTCACTTCTCCTTATGGATATATACGCTCCAGCCAGTCCGGAGTTGCATCAGCTTTGTGAATCCGGCCTCTCGTCATCGAGTTTCACCGGCCAGCGTTCGCCTACTGTCTGTCAGACGGCTGGCGTGCGGCGCCGGTTACAAGCGCGGCCGCCGGGCCGGCGGTGAGGTGTCCGGCACGCGGCGGGCGAGGGCGTGCAGGAGCTCGGCGCAGGGGAGGGTGTTGAGCACGTGGCGCGGCTCGAGGCCGGCGCGCCGGGCCTGCTCGACGCCGCGGCGCATGTTGGCCAGCTCGGCCACGCGGTGCGCGTCGGTGCTGATGACGATCCGGCAGCCGAGGTCGCGCGCCAGCAGCAGATGGGTGTCCTTGAGGTCGAGGCGGTCGGGCTGGGCGTTGAGCTCGACCGCGACGCCGAGCTCGGCGGCGCGCGCCAGCACCGCCTCGACGTCGAAGGCGATGGGCTTGCGGCGGTTGATCAGGCGGCCGGTGGGGTGGGCGAGGATGTCGACCTCCGGGTGCTCGAGGGCGCGCAGCAGCCGGGCGGTCTGCTGTTCGGCGGGCAGCTCGAAGCGGGAGTGGATCGAGACCACGACCAGGTCGAGGCCGGCGAGCATGCGGTCGTCGAGGTCGAGGCTGCCGTCGGCGAGGATGTCGATCTCCATGGCGCGCAGCAGGCGGATCTCGGGATGGCGGGCGCGGATGGCGTCGATCTCGAGCCATTGCAGCTTCAGCCGCCGGGCGTCGAGGCCGTTGACCATCGCCAGCGCCTGGCTGTGGTCGGTGATCGCCATGTACTCGTAGCCCCGGGCGGCGCAGCCGCTCACCATCTCTTCGAGGGTGTTGCGGCCGTCCGACCAGGTCGAATGCATTTGCAGGTCGCCGCGCATGTCCGCGAGCTCGACCAGGCGCGGCAGGCGGCCGGCGGCGGCGGCCTCGAGCTCGCCGCGATCCTCGCGCAGCTCGGGCGGGATCCAGGCCAGGCCGACCGCGGCGTAGACGTCGGCCTCTTCGCGGCCGGCGATCCAGGTGCCGGGGTCGGCGGGGTCGGCACTGGCGGCGGCGGCAGGGGGGGTGGCGGTGGCGGTGGAGGGTTCGTCCGCGGTGGGTGGCGGGCCGGAGTCGGCGGGCAGGCGGAAGACGCCGTATTCGGAGATGCGCAGGCCGCGCTCGACCGCGCGGCGGCGGAGCTTGACGTTGTGCTCCTTCGAGCCGGTGAAGTAGACCAGGGCGGCGCCGTAGCAGTCGGGCGGCACCACCCGCAGGTCGATCTGCAGGCCGTTGCCCAGGGTGACCGAGGCGCGGGTCTCGCCCGACGCCAGCACCTGGTCGATCTGCGGGTAGGCCAGGAAGTGCGCCATCACCGGCGCCGCCTCGTGGGCGGTGGCCAGCAGGTCGACGTCGCCGACGGTCTCGCACCGCCGGCGGTAGCTGCCCGCCACCTCCAGACGTTCGAGACCGGGGGAGTCGCCGAGGTAGGCGACGAGGGGCTCGACGTAGCGCTCGGCCTCGGCCAGCAGCAGGCGGTTGCCGTGCTGGCGGTGCTCTTCGATGCCGGCCAGGATCTTCGCCTGGGTCTTGTCGCCGAAGCCGGCGAGCGCCGCCACCTTGCCGGCGCGGGCGGCGGCCGCGAGCTCGTCGACGCTGCCGATGCGCAGCTCGTCCCAGAGCCGGCGGGCCTTCTTGGGGCCGACTCCCGGCAGGCGCATCAGGTCGAGCAGGCCGCGCGGCACGTCGCCGAGCAAGAGGTCGCGGAAGGCGAGGGTGCCGGTTTCGATCAGCTCTCGGATGTGGCCGGCCATCTCCTTGCCGATGGCCGGCAGGGAGGTGAGCGGCGCGCCCTCGGCCAGCATGCGGGCGAGCGGCCGGGTCTGGACCTCGATGGTGCGGACGGCATTGCGGTAGGCCCGGATGCGGTAGGGATCGGCGCCCTGGATTTCCAGGACGTCCGCCACCTCCGCCAGGACGCGGGCGATCGCGACATTGTCCAAGGGGTGACGCCTCCTGCCGCGCGCACGCCCGGCGCGGCGGCGCCATCGTAGCGCAGGCCGGACCCACCACCTCGGCCGGGGGTCGGAAGGGCCGCTCGCGGATGTTCAATGCGCCTCAAGTCTGCTAATCTCGAAAATCCGAATCATCCGTAGTGCCCCGGCTGGGGTGTGATGGGCCGGCCTGAGCTCCCGCGGTCCGGGAGTCACGAACGGGATCGGCAGACGTGACGGGAGGCGAGCGCTGGCATGGAAACCCGACCCGCGGTCAGCTGCTTCTGCCTGACCTACGGCCGTCCCCGACTGCTGGAAGAGGCCATCCATTCGTTTCTCCGGCAGGACTACGCCGGACCCAAAGAGATGATCGTGCTCAACGACTACGCCGATCAGGTCCTGGAGCTCGACCATCCCGAGGTGCAGGTGATCAACCTTGCCAAGCGCTTCCGTACCCTGGGCGAGAAGATGAATGCCGCGGTCGCCCTGGCGTCGCACGACCTGCTCTTCACCTGGGACGACGACGACATCTACCTCCCCCATCGGCTGAGTTTTTCGGTGGCGGCGTTCGACTCCCGGAAGGGCTTCTTCAACGCCGCCTCGGCTTGGGTTTGGAACGCAGGCAGCTTGAGCGGCCCGGCGCAGAATCGCTTTCACGCCGCGAGCTGCTGGTCGCGCGCCCTGTTCGACGCCATTGGCGGCTATGCGGCGGCCGGCAGCGCCGCCGATGCGATGTTCGAGCAACGACTGGCGGCCGCCTTTCCCGGCGCGACCGCACACTTCGCCGTCACGCCGGAGGAGATCTACTACGTCTACCGCTGGCACGGCACGGGCAGCTATCACCTGAGCGCCAAAGGCCAAGCAAGATCTGGGCAGAACCGTGGCTACCCTGAGGTCGCGGCCGCGGTGGAGCTGCAAGCCCAGCGCGGCGAGATCCCCCTCGGGCGCGTCGTGTTGCAGCCGTGCTGGCAACATGACTATGCGCAGTTGGTTGCCGATCGGCTGGTAGCTCAGCGGACCGCGGACGCGACGACGAAAGGAGGCAATTCGATAAAGCAATGAGGTTCCCCGGCGCATGCATGTTCCACGAACCGAATCAAGGAGACATTAGATGGCAAATCCGCTGAGAAGTAGCGCCGTTTCCACCCACGTGGTGGGCGACGGCCTGAGCGTGTTCGACCGCGAGCAGAAACAGTCCTTTGTCTTGAATGCCACCTCGGCGCTGGTCTTTCAACACTGCGACGGGCAGACCACGCCCCAGCAGTTGACCGAGCTCCTGCGCCGGAAGCTCAACGTGCAGCCGGCCGAGGCGGGTCAGTTGGTGCGGCTCGCCCTCGACGAGCTGCAGACGACGGGCCTGCTGCAGCCCGGTGTCGCGCCCATGCCACCTGCCGCGGGCGCGTACTCACGCCGGGAGGCCTTCACCTCCTTCGCCGCCCTGGGCCTTTCGCTGGCCGTGATGCCGATGGTCGCGCGGGTGGCGCAGGCTCAGGGAGGACATTCGTTGATCCCGCTGCTGGAGTGCGTGGACAACAACGGCGACGGCACCTTCACCGCCCATTTCGGTTACCTGAACCAGAGCGGCGCCACCATCAACCTGGCGGTCGGCCCCAAGAACATGTTCGTGCCGGGCCAACAGGATTTCGGCCAGCCGACCGTGTTCCTGCCGGGCGAGCAGCTCAACGTGTTTTCGGTGGTGTTCTCCGCCAACGACAGCCTCAAATGGATGCTCAAGGCCGACGGCGACAAGCGTCACGAGGTGGTGGCGAGCTCCACGTCCGAGGTGTGCACGACCACGACGACCGGCGCTCCCTTCACGACCACGACGACTCTCGGGCCAGCTTAAGAAATTGGCGCGATCTTGCCCGTCCCTTCCCCCACCTGGGGGAAGGGGCGGAGCGGCAACCCACGAGCCCGGAGTCGAAGACCCGAGATGAAGATCACCGCCTATCCGCTGTACGGCGCCGCGGCAACCATGGAACCTTCGCCGGCGGGGAGAGGCTGGGATTTCCTCTGCCCGTGCGCCTTCGAAGCCATCTGGCATGGAGGTCCCGACGCCGAGGACGTCGAGATCCGTCTCGCGGAGAACGTCCCCGGCAAGGTGGGCTTCGTGCAGAGCCTCGACGGCGAGGGGCTGCTCACGTTCTATCCCGGGTATCAATGCAAGACCGAGACGGAGCACGTCCTGTGGGTACGCGGCCCGATCAACGCGACCAAGGACGGCGGCGTGCCATTGGAGGTGGTGATCGACACCTCCATCCTCCCGGGCACCATCACCCTCCATTGGCGGCTGACGCGCCCCGGGCAGACCCTCCGGTTCGCAGCCGGGGAGCCCTTCTGCACCATCCTGCCCTATCCCCGAGCCGGCCTGGACGAAGTGGCGGTCGAGGTGATCCAACTCGCCAGCGGCATGGACGACTACGAGCGAGCCCTCGCGAGCCTGGCCGAGAGCGAGGCCCTGCAGAGCGTCTTCCAGCGCACGGGCGGGGGCGATGGGGGCGATCAGGGCGATGAGGGCGATGAGGGCGATGAGGACACCGCGGGAGACGCCACGGCCTCAGTCGATGGCGCCGGGAAGAGCCGCTGGGCCGCCTGGCTGGCGGCGCCTCCCGCGGTCACCTGCATCTGCCCCGCCCAGGGCCGCGTGGAGCTGCTGGAGGAGGCGATCCATTCCTTTCTGCGGCAGGACTACCCGGGAGAGAAAGAGCTCATCGTCCTCAACGATGACCCGGGGCAGACCCTGGTGTACGAGCACCCCGAGGTGCAGGTCATCAACGTGCCGCGGCGCTTCCATTCGGCCGCCGAGAAGCACAAGGCGGCCGTCGGCCTCGCTTCCCACGATCTCGTCTTCCCGTGGCCGGAGGACGACATCTGCCTGCCCCACCGACTCTCCTTCACGGTGGCCCAGCTCGCGCCGCAGGCGGTCCTGTTCAAGGCCGACAAGGTCTGGCTCTGGAATGAAGGCGAGCTCAGCGGCCCGGAGCCCGAAGCGTCTCATGGCGGCGGTTGCTGGCGGCGTGAGACGTTCGTCAAAGTGCATGGCTATCCGCATGCCCCGCATGCCGAAACCGAGTACGCCGCCGGGTTCGAGGCGCTGTGCGCCGGCGAGGGCCCAGGTGCCGTCCAGCTCCAGGTCGTGGCGCCGGCCGAGGTGTACCAAATCCGGCGCGGCGAGGCCGGCAACGGCCCCGAGCAGCCGAGCGCCGAGGTCCCGCGAGGAGCCATTCCGCTGCGCCCGCGGTGGCGGCGGGACTACGGTGCGCTGGTCCGGGAGCAGCTGGGGATTCCCCTGGGGGAGCAGCCTGCCCAGCCGGACGAGATCCCGTTTCCCCCGCCTTTTCACGTGATTCCGCCGCCACCGCCGGGAGAGCCGGCGGAAAGGCTGTTTCGGGGTGATCACGAACTGAGGATCAGCGTCATCCTGCCGGCCACGAACGAGTCCGTGTTGTTGGAGCGCACCGTCGAGCAGTTCGTGGCGACGCTGCCGGCGGCGAGCGAGGTCATCGTCGTCGACAACGGCTCCACGGACGGCTGCGCCGAGTTCCTGGCCGAGGGAAGGCGGGAGAACGTTCGTCTCATCCGCTCGGCCGAGCCCTTGGGTGTGTCCACCGCGCGCAACCGCGGGCTGGCCGAGGCGCGCGGCGAGGTCGTGGTCTTTTCCGACGCCCACATGGACCTGCCGGAGCGCTGGTGGGAACCCCTCGTCCGCACGCTCAACCTGCCGAACGTGGGGGTGGTTGCCCCCGGCATCGGCGTGATGGGCAGGCCGGATCGCCACGTCGCGTGCGGGCAACGGATCGCCAGCACCAGCCTGCGTCTGGAATGGCTGCCCTTGAAGTCCGCGGAGCCCCGTCCCGTGCCGACGCTGGGAGGCGGCTTCATGGCCATGCGCCACGAGACCCTGAAGCGGGCGGGGGCCTTCGACGAGGGCATGCCGCAGTGGGGCTCGGAGGACCTGGAGCTGTGCGTGCGCTACTGGCTGTTGGGATATGAGGTCTGGGTGGTGCCGGAGGTCACCGTGCTGCACTACTTCCGGCAGGCGCGCCCATACGGGATCCAATGGCACCTGCTCACTCACAACGTGTTGCGGGTGGCCCTGCTTCACTTCAGCGGTCAGCGCCTCGCCCGCGTGACCTCCGCGCTCCGCAACCACGTCCGCTTCGGCGCCGCGCTGGCGCTGGCGGTGGAAGGCGACGTCTGGCAGAAGCGGGCCGACTTCGCGGCGCGCCGGGTGCGGGACGACGATTGGCTGTTCGAAAAATTCAAGGACAGTTGTCACGTCTAGAGCGGTGGCCGGGGCGGCGCGTGCCGCCTGTGCACGGAGCACGATCAGAGATCCGGTAACGTAGCCGCTGAGAGTCGGCGAGGCGGACCTTGCCGGTGCCGCGGTCGGTGCGCCCAGCGGCGGCCGCCGAGAGCACGAGCGCGTTTCGAGAGCAGGGGAGGGGCG
>Ga0210405_10000964_pt1 | contig 34943 bp, 33 predicted proteins | sample IncBWH11MmetaG_FD_155492 | JGI IMG/M metagenome (GOLD analysis project Ga0210405, IMG submission 155492) | Forest soil microbial communities from Barre Woods Harvard Forest LTER site, Petersham, Massachusetts, United States - Inc-BW-H-11-M | ecosystem: Environmental > Terrestrial > Soil >... | reverse complement strand
TGGCATCGCGAAGGAGACTATTCCATTGGCGGGAGGGTACGCACCCTCGAACGCTATCAGTCTTTGACGGACTGCGAGGTGTTGGCGCTCAAGTTCACTCTTACCGTGGCGCAGGAGATCGTCGCGGTGGAAGCCGGATATAAGAGTTGGGCGGAGCTGAAAGGGGCAACGGCCGGAGCACCCAAGACGCCGCGCGCTTCGTCTGGCCCGCCGTTCCTGAAGGATGTAACCCCGATCCTGTGCGTACGGGATGTTAAGGTATGCGCCGCTTTCTTCCAGCAGAAACTGGGCTTCAAGATCGACTTCCTCCACGGTCTTCCTCCGTTTTACGGCGCGGTATCGCGAGACGGCGTCTGCCTGCACATGCGCTACGTACAGCAACCTTTCTTCGCACAAACCGCCGCTCAGGAGAAATCGCTGATCTTCGCTTCCATTCAAGTCTCAAACGTGCAGGGTTTATTCAAGGAGTTCGAGGCGCGAGACGTGGAGTTCGCGCAAACACTCAAAAAGCAGGCTTGGGGTGGAACTGATTTCCAGGTGCGAGATCCCGATGGTAACGTCATTTCTTTCGTCACATACGGGTGAAGTTGAACGTCTCCGACCTCGCCATGCGCCTCCCTTCTGGTAGCCAAAATTCAAACTGAGACAATACCCTATGAGAGGGGCGGTTGAGACACCGGCTTCCCGCGTGGTAGCATCCTTAGTTTTGGCAGGTAATACCGGGCTGGCCTGTGTACTGCACTGTTCTTCATTTGTATTCTGTATTCTGTTTCTGGGCCTTCTCTCTTTCCACGCCTGCGAAGGAGCCTACTCGTGAAAGTTTATACCGGAGAAAACATTCGTAATGTAGCGATGGTGGGGCATGGGCATGCGGGCAAGACCACGCTGGTCTCGGCCATGCTTTACACCGCGGGGGCAACCCCGCGGCTGGGGCGCGTGGACGACGGTTCGGCCACGACGGATTACGACGACGAAGAGATCGCGCGCAAGATGTCGATTGCGGCGGCGGCGGCGTATGTGGAGTGGGGTAAGACGAAAATCAATGTGATCGATACCCCAGGGTTCAACATGTTTGTCCACGAGGCCAAAATGGTGCTGCCGGTGGTGGATGCGGCCATCGTCGTAGTCGATGGAGTGGCGGGCGTGGAAGTGGTGACCCAGCGCGTATGGAACGACTGCGAAGAGTACAAAACGCCACGGCTGATTGTGGTGAACCGCATGGACCGCGACCGGGCGAATGCCGAGCGCGTGCTGGAGTCGCTGATCAGCGCGTTCGGACGGAATGTGATTCCGATCGAGCTGCCCATCGGGAGCGAGAAGAATCTGGCGGGTGTGGTCGACCTGGTGCGCATGAAGGCATACACCTACGAGCTGGGAGGGAATGGGAAAGGCAAAGAGACCGAAATCCCAGCCAACATGCGGGCGCAGGTGCAGGAATCGCACGAGCAATTGGTGGAACTGGTGGCCGAGGGCGATGACAAGCTGATGGAGAAGTTTTTCGAAGCGGGGACACTCGCGGAAGAAGATCTGATTCCAGCGCTGCACAACGCGATTCGTGAGGACAGACTCTTTCCCGTCATCTTCAGTTCGGGGCTGGGGAACGTGGGCGCCGACCGGGTGATGGATTTTATCGTGGACTACACTCCGGCGCCTTCCGAGCATGAGTGGGTGCAGGGCGAACCGGCTTCCTCGGGTAATGGGGACGCACCGAAGCGGCATGAGACTGACTCGGAGCCGGTGTCGTTGTATGTTTTCAAAACCATCTCAGACGCGTTTGCGGGGCGGATTTCGTACTTCAAAGTGTTCTCGGGTGTGCTGAAGAACGAGTCCACTGTACAGAATTTCTCGCGTGGGTCCACGGAGAAGTTGTCGCATATTTCCATCATGCAGGGGAAGACGGCAGTGCCGGTGACGGAACTGCATGCGGGAGACATTGGCGCGGTGGCGAAATTGAAGGACACGCTCACCGGCGACACGCTGGGAGACAAGGCGGCGCCGATTCTGTATCCGCGAGTGAAGCTGCCGGAGCCGGCGATTACGTTTGCGATTGAGCCGAAGAGCCGTGCCGATGAAGACAAGCTGGGGCCGGGCATCCATAAACTGATGGAAGAGGATGCCATGCTGCGATTCTTCCGCGATGCGCAGACGCAGGAGTTCCTGATCGCGGGCACGGGGCAGCAGCACATCGAAGTCGTGGTGGCGAAGCTGAAGAAGCGATATCACACGGAAGTAGTTTTGAAAGCGCCGAAGGTGCCTTACCGGGAGACGATTCGCGGCAAAGCTGACGTCCAGGGGCGGCACAAGAAGCAGACGGGCGGACACGGGCAGTATGGCGATTGCAAGATCAAGATGGAGCCCATGCCGCGCGGAGGGCAGTTTGAGTTTGTGAACGACATTTTCGGCGGCGCGATTCCGAAAAACTATATTCCCGCCATCGAAAAGGGGATCAAGGACGCGGCGGCGCGCGGGTATCTGGCGGGATATCCGGTCGTGGACTTCCGCGTGATCCTGTATGACGGTTCCTACCACGATGTGGATTCGAACGACATGTCGTTTCAGATGGCGGGCCGCATCGCGTTCCGGAAAGCCATGGAGCAGGCCAAGCCTACGATCCTGGAGCCGGTAATGTCGGTTGAGATCACGATCCCAGACGACTTCGCGGGCTCGATCATGGGCGATCTGAACAGCCGGCGGGGACGCATCCAGGGCATGGACAACAAGGGTGGCAACACCGTGGTGAAAGCCGAAGTGCCCATGGCCGAGATGCTGACTTACGGCGTGGATCTAACTTCGATGACGCAGGGCCGGGGCAGCTTCAACATGGAAATGCACCACTACGACACCGTGCCGGGACAACTGCAGGAAAAGATTATTGAGAAGGCCAAGGCGGCGCGGGGCGAGGTGAAGGAAGAGGAAGAATAGCACCGGGTGAAAGACCGAGCTGTCCGGCAGTTATTCTACGCGTTCGTCCTAGCATTTGTTCTCCCATGCGCCCGAGAATTCTCCCGAGCTTTCGCTTCAGCTTGCGGCTCGGGTTTCCACCACCTAAATCTTGCGCCTTAGGGCCTTCCTCCCCTCCACAGGAACGATGTGCGCGATCACTCGGTTGCGCTCACGCAGCTCAACAGTTTTCCCTGCGCGAAGCCAGGCCAGGAGGCGCTTCGTATCTCGCAATTGACTCAAAGTGATCGACGGCATTTTCGCAGATTGTGGCATAGTAAGGTCGCGCACTGTTATGACATATCGGCTGCATTCTGGCCTCCACTAAGCGAAGCTGAGCCGATTCTAAGAAACGGAATACCGCCTTGCGCTCGCCGGACAGCCAAGGCGGCTGTCTCCACATGGTTCGTGGTAACATCCGGCGAGTGGGACGCGAGGTTACGAATGAGACTGCCGCAGATTTGTCTCTGCTCCGTTCTTGCGATGATGGCGCTGGCAAGGGCCGCTGACACGCAAGTGTTTCCCACCTCGGCCGGCTCGGTCAAAATGACGCCGCTGTATCACGCCAGCACTCTGATCGAGGCGGGAGGAAAGACGATTTACATCGATCCCGCAAAACCCGCGAAATTATCTGGGCTGCCCAAAGCGGACCTCATTCTGATTACCGACATTCACGGTGACCACATGGATCCCGATTCGATCAAGGCGGTCAGCAAGGCGGAAACGGAAATTCTGGCAGCGCCGGCAGTGGTGCAAACCGTCACCAGCGCCAAGCTCATCGCCAATGGCGAGACGAAAAGCTGGCAAGGCTGGACGATTGAGGCTGTTCCCGCATACAACCTGAAGCGCGGCCCTGCGCCGGGAAAATTGTTTCACGACAAGGGGCGCGGCAATGGTTACGTCCTCACCTACGGCGGCAAGCGCTTTTATTTCTCGGGCGATACCGAAGGTGTGCCGGAGATGCGCGCGCTGAAGAACATCGATGTGGCGTTCGTGTGCATGAATCTGCCCTACACCATGCCCCCCGATGAGGCGGCCGACGCAGTCAAAGCCTTTCATCCTAAGATTGTCATCCCTTACCACTATCACGGATCTGATCTCGCCGTGTTTCAAAAGGGATTAGAAGGGACTGGGATTGAGGTGCGGTTGCTGGACTGGTATCCGAAGTAGCCGTCAATAGCATTCTCGCCTATGAGGAGATCGGCGCCAGCAGGGCTCCGTGGCGCCAAGGCTGAAATTACAAGCCGGGCTGCGAGTGTGCAACTTCTTGCACGTTGACTCCCCACTACTACGGCGCTATAGTTCTCGACCGATGGCGGATGTGCGTTCTTGCCCCTGTATGCCAAGCCAGTCGGGGCATTCGCGTTTAACATTCAGCATTCCAACGACCGGGACTTTTCAAGTTTTGGATGTTCTAACCGCTTTTCAAGTTAAACCCAGGAGGCTTCCCTTGCCCAGATTCACGATCCTAGACAATCGGTTCCTATCGAGCTGTGCCACTAAACTTGCGCTGTTGACGCTGCTTTTTGCCGTGGGCACGGTTAATGCCCAGACGCCGCTGACCCAGATCAGCACCGACACTTTCACGAATACAACCAGCCAGCATCAGACCGAGGTCGAGCCCGCCAGCTATTCGCTGGGTTCCACCATCGTTTCTGTTTTCCAAATCGGCCGGTTCACAGATGGGGGCGCATCTGACATCGGTTTTTCTACCTCCACAAATGCCGGTACCACCTGGACGCACGGCAACCTTCCCGGGATCACTAAGCTGGAAGGCACGGGCAGCTATGACCGCGCCAGCGATCCCTCGGTGACCTATAACGCAAAGTTCAAACTCTGGCTGGCGGAGACGCTGGCCTTATCCGAGACAGGAGGAGCACACGGTGCTGCTGTTCTCGTCAGCAGCTCGACCGACGGCATCACGTGGAATAATCCGGCGACCGTGTCAATCGTCGAGCAAAACGGATTCTATGACAAGCCGTGGATTGGCTGCGACAACACCTCGACCAGCCCACACTACGGCAACTGCTATGTGGAATGGGACGACTTCAGTCAGTTTGATCTGATTGAGATGAGCACCTCCACGGACGGTGGGAAGACCTGGAGCGCCAAGAAAACAACGAGTGGCAGTGGGTCGGGGAATGGTGGCCTACCGCTGGTTCAGCCTAATGGGACAGTGATCGTGCCGATCGACGATCCCTTCCTGTCGAGCGTGCTGGCGTTCAAGTCCACCGATGGCGGGACAACGTGGACAGCGCCCGTGACCGTGGCTTCCATCACGGAGCACGGGGTTGCTGGTGGAATGCGGGCTCTACCGCTGGTCGCGGCGCAGATGGATGCCGCAGGCACCGTCTACGTAGTCTGGGCGGACTGCCGCTTCCGCACGAACTGCTCCTCGAATGACCTCGTAATGAGCACTTCGAGTGACGGGACGACCTGGAGCGCGGTGGCGCGGATTCCGATTGATGCGACCACCAGCACGCTGGATCACTTCACTCCGGGCCTGGCCATCAAACCGGGAACTTCCGGAAGCACAGCGCACATCGGAATCACATATAACTTCTTTCCCAAGGCGAGCTGCACCAGTTGCAACCTGGGTGTGGGATATATCGCGTCCGCCAACGGCGGCGCCACCTGGAGCGCGGCGAAACCATTGGCCAGCGGTATGAATCCGGCCTGGCTGCCATCAACGACGTCGGGACAAATGGTGGGAGATTTTATGACGGCGTCGTTCGTTGGACAGAAGGTGCACGGCGTGTTTGCCGACGCGAAGGCGCCGGTGGGCTCGACGCTGAACGAAGAGATGTTCACCAATGGGCGTGGCCTGAGCGACGATGCAGCGGACGAGCCGCAGTTCAGCTCGGCCAACGACAAGCCTGTTCCCAATGCTCACTCTGACCGTCCGCGGCGCACTACGCCGCACCGGGATGATGAGCGATAGAGTCGTCAACCGTGTTTGAACCAAGCGAACGGCCGCTCGAAAGGGCGGCCGTTATTTGTTAGGAATTAGCAAAGCAACTGCATCTTGAAGCGATGGCGCGGAAGCCGGACGGTACTATCCGCCAGTGGGTACCGCGAAGAATAATCCCGTGCAAATTTCTTGTCATGAAGGGCGTTCGAACGAAGGCAGCTCCGATTGACAGGAGGTGTATAGTTTGTCGCGAGAGGTTCGGACCCGTTGGTCGTGAGTGGCAAAAAGACGGCCGCGACGAGCCCCAGGGGGATGGGATGTCTACGCCGGTGCCAGAATTCCCGGAACCTGCGGCAAACCCCACTATTTTTTCTTTCGGCGGTTACGCTGCGGAGCCTGCCGGTCTGGCAGGCGTTGGCTTTTGGCCCCGGGCGGGGGCGCGGCTGATCGACTTTGTTGTCCATTACTGCGTCAGCTTTGCCGGAGGATACATGTTTCGCATTATGCTAATCGCGGCCTCCGGCGGCCACATACCGCTGTGGGTGCTGGTGAAATTCAGGTATCTCGGTTTCACCTCGTTCGTAGTGGGCACGCTGAGTTTTTTCGTTTACCACGTGGTTTGCGTGAGCGTGCACGGCAGCACATTGGGCAAGCGACTCCTCTCGATAGTGGTGGTTCAGGAAGACGGCACGCCTTGCGGGGTAAAGTCAGCGATCATTCGTGAACTCGCTTACTTTATCGACGCGCTCTTCTTTGGGCTTATCGCATACTCTGCCATGCAAAAAAACTTCAAGGAACAGCGCTACGGAGACCAGTGGGCGGACACAGTGGTGTGCAAACGCTCCAGCCTGGCGCCCGACCAACTGCGGGGCGACGGTCGGTTCGTTCTAGCCCTGATGCTGGCCGTAATGGCCGATGCGGGACTGAACATGGTGGGACTGTTGATTCTTATTAACAGCTAAGGCGAAAACCCGCTACGATGAACCGGCCAATAGACAGCCTTGAGCCCGCAATTGCACCTCAAGGCCTTTCCCTTTACCATCGCGATATCGTGAAATCCCCCAACAATGATTCCAAACCGAACGACCGCCTGGTCTCCGCAGCACCGGTCGAGGATGATTCCTCGTTTGAGCTGAAGCTGCGGCCGCAGCGGCTGGGTGAGTTCATCGGACAGGACAAGGTCAAAGAAAATCTGGCGGTCGCTATCGAGGCGGCGCGGTCGCGCGGCGAGGCCATGGATCATGTGTTGCTGTATGGGCCCCCAGGGCTGGGCAAGACGACGCTCGCCAACATTATCGCCAACGAACTTGGTGTACACTTCCAGCCCACCGCGGCGCCGCTGTTGCAGATCAAAGGCGACCTGACCGCGATCATCACCAACATGCAAGACAAGCAAGTCCTGTTCATTGATGAGATTCACAGATTGCAACCGGTGCTGGAGGAACTGCTGTATTCGGCGCTGGAAGATTACAAGCTTGACATTATTATTGGGCAGGGGCCGTCTGCGCGCACGCACACGTTGGAAGTGAAGCCGTTCACGTTTGTGGGCGCGACTACGCGGGCGGGGTTAGTTTCGGCGCCGCTGCGCTCGCGCTTTGGGATCGTGCTGCGGCTGGAGTTCTATACTCCGGAGGATTTGCGGGTGATCGTGGAACGCTCGGCGGAGATTCTTGGAGTTGAAATTGACGGGGCGGGAGCGATCGAGATTGCCAGCCGGTCGCGCGGGACGCCGCGCATCGCAAACCGGCTGTTGCGACGGGTGCGTGACTATGCCCAGGTGCGCGGCGCCGGCAAGATCGATTTGCCCACGGCACAGGCCGCGCTCCAAATGCTGGAGGTCGACAAGTACGGCTTCGACGAAGTGGACCGGCGGCTTCTGCTGACCATCATCGAGAAATACCAGGGCGGGCCCGTGGGCGTGAATACGCTGGCGGCGGTGCTGGCCGAGGAGCCAGACGCGATTGAAGAAATCTACGAGCCGTTCCTGATGCAGATTGGTTTCTTGAACCGCACTCCGCGCGGGCGCGTGGCCACGCAACTGGCGTATGACTACTTTAAGATCACGCCCAGCCGAAGGCAGAGTTCGTTGTTTTGAGATCAAAGCGTGTGTGGACGGTCGCTTTAAATACCTCAGTACTGAATGAACCCAAGGTTGATGGTTGCGATTGTCCGGCCGGTCCGACGAAAAACGCCGATACCTTCCCGGGATCCATTCAGGTTTGTATTGCCCTCAATCGTGGTGAGGCGCACTCCGGCGACTTGCTCCACGATGCCAGTATGACCGTGTCCGCTGCCGGTCCCAATAACAAAAAGGCATCCCGGCTGCACGAGCGAAGGCATCGCACTGGCTTCCGCGGCGGCAATCCGTCGAACGCCCTGTGACCCCGCGCGGTTCCACAGATCGAGTACTCCAGCATCCTTAATCGCCGGATTCGACACACTCAGTGCGTTGGCTGCCTGCTGGAAGCAGAAATAGACAAAGGCGGCACACCACGCGTAGCTTCCGCTCGCAGGGTCAAGCCCAACCGCAGTGAGATACTGGTCGACCCGGGGCCCGCGGTTCGAACCCAACGGGCTCTCCAAGACTCCAACTTCACCAGAGGCAACCTGCAGAGTCCTGGTCAACAGTGGGCTGGGAGCCGTCGCATTTACTGGAGTGGAGTCCGCGCCAAACAGAGCCCCCCAGGTCATTGGTCCAACCGCGCCGTCGGCCTTAAGAGGAGCGCCCGACGTGTCTGCAGACCGCGCTTGGAACAGTTCGATGGCATCCAGGGTTTCGACGCCGAAGACACCATCTTCCTGAATCGGCCCGCAACCTACCTGGTTGAGACGTTGCTGGACTGCCAAAACCGCCAGCCCGCGCGAACCAGCCACCAGGACTGTGCCGGGGAAAGGAGTAGAGATCGTCGAAGGGCTCCCCATGTGGATCCTCCTGCAAAAACACTTTCATACCTGGATGGGGCCTGGGTCGAAGGGAATGCACACAGAGTCTACGAAAACGCCGGACTGTCCGTCAAGATTCTTTATCGGGTGGTAGTGGCTTAATTTGAAATCTAGAAGTTTTCCACAGCAGTAAATCCAGATCAACCTAAAAAGGAGAAAAGTAGATGAACCCCCAAATACGCAATATCGACTCAACAAATTGCTTGACGCAGGTTGCCTCGGAGTGTACTATTCCTATCATGCGGTTCGTGGACATCGAGAAACGACTTAACCAGCAATATGCGGAGGATGAGAAGCAGTTGCGAAAAAACTACTCCGAGCAAAATAAGCTGCGCCCCCATGTTGTGCGGTTCCACGATCTAGAGCGGGAAGCCAAAGCACGCGAGGAAAGAATGGCGCGAGTCCTGAAGCTACTAGGAGATGAGAAATTCCTTGATACGCGCCGGGAGTTACTCAAGGGAGAGGACGTTTCCAAGGAAGTCACGGTGTTTGTGGAGGAAAAGTTACCTCTCTGGTTGGCGATGAGAGCTATTGTCGAACAGGCCACGGAGCTTCAGGTTGTCGATCTACAAGACGCTCTTGAATACTTCAAGGTAAAAGCTTCGCGCCAAGCAATCGAATCCGCACTCGCTTCACATAAGGAAACATTTGAAACCAAGGTGCGGAATCGCGAAAAGTTTGTTTCGCTGAAGCGATAACAGGAAAGGAGAACGATGCCCCCTCCACCAATAATAAGCGCAAATAGCAAGAGCCTCTAGAGACGCGAATCTCTAAAGGCCCTTAAAACCGACAATCCGGCAAGCCGAAATGCCGATCTCACAAGGTTCATTTTGGCTTGCCTTAACCGAAAGGTCAAGGCCTAAAATGAACACACTCCCGTTAGAGAAGAAGCTAGCCGTAATCGCCGCGCTAGTCGAAGGCAATTCCATCCGGTCTATCAGCCGCATGACTGGCGTAGATCGAAACACAATCAACACTCTCTTGCTGCGAACTGGCGAACGCTGCCAGCAGATCATGAACGAGAGAATGTGTAACCTCGAATGCCGCTACCTACAGGTAGATGAGATTTGGACGTATGTACAGAAGAAACGGCGCAACGTTCGCGCTGGCGATCCGCCCGAGGTGGGCGATCAATGGGTGTACGTCGCCATTGACGCGGAAAGCAAACTGATTCCCGCGTTCCGTATTGGCAAGCGCGTCCGGCCCGATACCTGGGCTTTCCTCTGGGACTTGCACAAGCGCATGGCGAATCGCGTTCAGCTCACGACAGATGGATTGAACCATTACACGGTCACGGTGCCTGAGTGCTTTGGAACCGAAGTGGACTTCGCGCAGCTTACGAAGATGTTTGGCGATTTTGGGCAATTCGACGGACCCGATGCGAGGTACTCCCCACCGCGTATCTCGGGGGTTATATCCAAGGTCCGACAAGGCGATCCCGACCCCGAGCATATCAGTACATCTTTCGTGGAGCGGCAGAACCTAACTATGCGAATGGCGATGCGGAGATTTACGCGATTGACGAACGCTTTCTCGAAGAAACTAGCGAACCTGAAAGCGGCTTGCGCTTTGCACTTCGCGCACTATAATTTCGTCCGAATTCATTCATCGCTTCGGGTAACTCCCGCGATGGAAGCGGGATTGACTTCGCATCCGTGGACGATACAAGAGTTGATTAACGCGTGATAGGCGCGATCACATTTCCCATCTGCCTCGCGTGCAAGGATTTTCGCACTGGCAGAAAGACGGAAAAAAAGGTGGAGAAAGAACGTGGCCTCTTCTTCTGAAGCATTCGAGAAGTTCTCGCAATGGAAGAAAGATAAAACTTGGCTCAATGTGACCGTCGTTGAACGAGGAAAGGCGGCGGAACATCTATTTGTCCGAATCGGCGGCGTAGACGAAGACGCGTCGCTTGTCGGACTCGCGGGTAAACAGATGCATTCGTGGGCAAACTTAGACGTAGGTGAGGCAGAGTTTTCCGTCGAGGAGCGTAGGGTAGTTGTGGCTCGTAACGCTGACGAGTGGCTAATATTCGAGGAACCTGAATCCTGAGATTGCACACGATACTCCATTGCGCTAATATGCGCTCTAGAGATCACTCAACAAGATTCGAGTTAAAGAAAAGCCCGGACTGGCATCCGGGCTTTTCTATTTTTCCCATTAGACCACGGGCTGTCAACTGAGAACAGGCTGCCAACGTTTCAGTAGTCTGTAATTCCCGGTTTTCCAGTTCGCCAGTACAGGCGCGATCCGGAAGCACGGCTCGATGGAGAGGGTGAGCGCGGTCTTGTCCTCGAAACGGATGTCTACGGCGCGATAATCCGAGGAAAGGGACAATTCCACGTCGGCAACGATCTTGCCTTTGGTTTGCGGGAAGTTGAGAACGCGCCGATAGGGAACTTTCTTTCTTCGGCGGGAGCGGGTAACTTTACTATCAGCCAATTGCGCCTCCTAGCGTGGTGCGGTTGGTTAGGGCTGCGTTCGTGTCTCAAGCACGGACGTGGCCCGTTACCCGCTTATATGCTGATGATGAATAGGAAAGCAAGAAGGCAAGTTGCATTCCATTCGCGAAAATTCTAGTGCTCAGATTCAGCCACTACCTATCGGGTTGGTCGCCCACCAGGTTTCCCTAAGTTTCCGCATGAACCTGCGCCAGAGCCAGAGGAAGACGAGTTCAGGGGCGCGACGTTGATGTCCATCATTTGGCAGTCAGAGTTACCGGAGTCGCTTTTCGAGCATAATCGTGTTCTGGAAACCTCAAAACAATCGTTTCTTGTTTCGTGAAGCGTCCTCATGGTGTATCTTGCTGAGTTCTCTCCGGATAGAGTAGGCGAGGAAACGAGAGGCGGTTTTGCAGTCCGGGCGTAATCCACTTCTTCTTTCAAAAAGACTGCTGAAGCTCCTGCTGGCGGGGGCGGTGACGCTTTCCGGAACGGTGGAGCATGGATGGGGCACGCCCGCCACGCAGGCATTGCGAGCGCAGGCCGCGCCGGCAGAGCAGGACACGGCGCAGCAGGATGCAGCCGGTCAAAATCCGCAGACCACTCAACCGGCCACTCCGCAGAATCCTCCTCCGCCCCCCGAGGCGAATCCCGCACCGGCGGGACAGAAACCTGAGCCTTCGCAGCAAAACCCTCCCCCTTGGGCTCAGTTGCCGGAACCCCCAATCAAGAATCCTGAAGTGCGGCCGGCGCCGAGGCCTGCATTGGCGCCCCCGGCGCTGACTATCCCGCGTTTGTCCCGGGCGCCCGCCCTGGATGACTTCCTGAGCATGAAGCCCGAGGGCGAGATCGGGTTGCAGATGGCGAAGGTCACTGGTTTCGTGCAACGGAACCCGCATGATGGCGAAAAAGTCTCGGAGGACACTGCAGCGTACTTAGGCTACGACCAGAAAAATCTGTACATCGTGTTTGTGTGCTTCGACGATCCGAAAAAAGTGCGGGCGCGGATGTCACGCCGCGAAGACATTTACGACGATGACCAGGTCGAGGTGATGCTGGATACGTTTCACGACCGGCGGCGCGCTTATGCTTTTCAGACCACGCCGCTGGGTGTGCAGTGGGACGCAATCTGGAGCGAGGCTACACGGGAAGAGATCAATGGGAATTTCGATACGTCGTTCGACACGGTGTGGGATTCGCGGGGCAAGGTCACCAGCAGTGGCTTTGTCGTTGAAATGGCGATTCCGTTCAAGAGCCTGCGCTTCCCGGCGACGAAACAGCAGGAGTGGGGAATCATTCTCTATCGCGGAATCTTTCGCAAGAACGAGGACGCGTTCTGGCCGCAGGTTTCGTACAAAGTGGCGGGCAGGCTGGGGCAGGCGGCGACATTGTATGGACTGGAAGGAATCTCGCCGGGACGAAGCATTGAGCTGATTCCCTACGGTGTGATGCGCGGCTTTCGCGCACTGGATACGCGCGACCCATCCAACCCATTTTTTCAACATGCAGAAGCACAGGGGCAGCCGGGCATCGATGCCAAGTTCGTGATCCACGATCACTTCGTCGTGGATATGACGGCGAATCCGGACTTCAGCCAGGTGGAGTCGGAGGACCCGCAGATCACGGTAAACCAGCGCTTCGCAGTGTATTTTCCGGAAAAGCGGCCGTTCTTTCTGGAAAACGAAGACTACTTCCGCACGCCGCTGGATTTGTTTTTCACCCGCAACATTGCAGACCCCTCCGCGGGAATCCGCATAACTGGGAAGGAAGGTCCATACTCGGTGGGCTTGATGGCGACCGACGACCGCAGTCCGGGGCTGTTGGTGCCGGACAACAACCGTCTATCGGGAACCCGTTCCTACTTCACTATTGCACGTGCGAGCCGCGACATTTTCAAGCAGTCGAGCGTCGGAGCCATTTACACAGACTGGGAATATCCCGCGACGAACGACTTCAACCGCATCGGAGGGATCGACACACGCCTCAAGTTCAATGCCAACTGGACACTGGATGGCCAGGCCGTGGTGAGCTCCAGCAATTTCGGAGGCTTTTATCGCGCCGGCCCCGCGGACAAACTGGACTTGAAACGCGATGGGCTGCACTTCTCCTACGAAGGGATTTACGACGACATCAGCCCGGGGTTCACGACTGTGCCGGGGTTCGTGAACCGCGTGGACATTCGCGGACTCTACCAGATCATCGACTACCGCTTCCGTCCGAAGAAGGGATGGATTGTCGACTGGGGGCCTTCGCTGAATCAGCGTTACGTATTTGATCACGAAGGCAACCGGTTGGACACGGATTACCAGCCATATCTGGCGATCCAGGGCCGCGGTCAGACATTGATCTTCCTGTTTCCTTATGAAGAGCTGAGGGAGCGCCTGCGTCCGCAAGATTTCATCTTTTTCGGCCTATCCGTCGGGCAGAACCACGATTACCATGAACACCGCAGCGGGGCTTCTGTTCAGACCGGATACTTCAAGAAGGTTACGGTCGGAGCCAGCTATTACTGGGGAGACGGAGTGAACTTCGTGCCTGCATCCGGCGCGCAACCGCAATCTCTGCTGGCGCGGTTGGATACGGGATCTGCGACCCTGACGCTGCGCCCCGTGAAGCCGTTGAAAATCGAGAATACTTACCTGTTCGAGCGCTTGCGGGCGACGGAGAACGAGTATCGGTTTGCCCTCTCACAGATTTCGCAGGCCCCCGGCACGATCGGGAAAGGCATTTTCAACGACCACATTATCCGCAGCAAGTGGAACTGGCAATTCACCCCGCAGCTGTCATTGCGCGTGATCCTGCAATACAACGCGCTGCTGGCCAACACACCAGGCAACACGGTCTACCCCTACACCTACTTGCCTACGCAGAAGCAGTTTAACGCCGATTTCCTGCTTACCTATCTCGTGCATCCTGGAACGGCGGTCTATGTTGGCTACAATAGCGACCTGCAGAATCTGGACCACGGGCTAATGCACGACTCAGCGGGTCTGGCAGGTCTGTATACTTCCAAGGGCTATATCAATGACAGCCGGCAGTTTTTTGTTAAGGTGTCATACCAATTCCGCTTCTGACGGCAGCTTTGGTCGGCGAAGGCTCGCTCGGGATTGCTGAATCCTGGGGCATTCCGGTAGAATCTAAGGATTCGTATCGAGGTCTGAATCCATATGAAAGCAGCCATTCATCCCGCTTATAACGAAGTGCGCGTGCATTGTGCGTGCGGCAATGCGTTTGTGACGCGGTCTACACATAAAGGGGACATCAGCGTTGAAATCTGCTCGGCCTGCCATCCGTTCTTTACCGGCAAGCAGAAGCTGATGGATACCGCCGGACGTGTCGAGCGCTTCCGCCGCAAGTACGCCAAGAACGTTCCCGCGCCGACTAAGCCCGAGGCGGCAAAGAACTAAGAGTATTTGTCGGTTTTCGCGGATTGACGCACCTAAAATCGAGCCCTCGCCGTAAGGCGGGGGCTTTCGCTTGAAAGGCCAAGTAGAATAGATCTGTGCGCAAGTCCTGGGACAATTCGGTTGGGAACGGCTCGTGTGGGGCGGGCACTCTTGCTCGCCAGGCAGGGCCACTGAAGCCAGTCCCCGTGACGCTCTCCATCGGCGGAGTTCAAATTGCCCCAGCCACAGTTTTGGCACCCATGGCTGGCGTCACCGATACGGTTTTCCGCCGCTTCATCCGCAACCTGGGCGGTTGCGGCCTGATCATGACCGAGTTCACCTCGGCCGACGGCGTGCTCCGCAAGAAAGATCAGAAGGCCAAGCGCTACCTCCACTTCTACGAAGACGAGCATCCGATTTCGGCGCAGCTTTTTGGCAGCGATCCCCACGTGATGGCGGAGGCGGCGCGCATGGTCGAAGGCCTGGGCTTCGACATCGTCGATTTGAACCTGGGTTGTCCGGCAAAGAAAGTCGTAAAGTGCAACGGAGGCTCGGGCCTATTACGCGACTTGCCGGCAATTGGAAAGATCTTCGAAGCCGTTCGTGCCGCTGTGACAATTCCCTTCACCGTGAAGTTCCGCGCCGGGTGGAGTGACGACGAGATCGTCTGTGTCGAACTAGCGCGCATGGCGGAATCGTGTGGCCTGGCGGCGGTCGCGCTGCACGCGCGGACCCGTGAGCAGGGTTACAGCGGCCAGGCGCGCTGGGAATGGATTGCGGCAATAAAAGATGCGGTGAAAATTCCCGTAATCGGTAACGGCGACATCCGTACGCCTGAGGACGCCTGCGCCATGGTCACGCAAACGGGATGTGATGCGGTGATGATCGGCCGGACAGCGCCGTCGAATCCTTGGATCTTCCGCCAGATTCAGCAGTATTGTGCGGGGATGGAAAATGCTTATGTGGGCACGGCCTTGGAGCCCGGCAATGTCCACGTGGGGACAGCCGCCCTCGGCTGTCCGGTCGAGCGAAGCTCGACTGGTTTTGATGTCGGCAGCGGAGTTGATGGACAGAAATCGGGCCTTCCGCCCGACGGACAGCCGAGGGCGGCTGTCCCCACATGGCCGTTGCCGAAAACCTCGGCAGCTAGCCCCTACGACGAGCCCAGTGAGGCCGACCGCTACGAGATGATCCGTACCTACTTCCAGATGCTGATCGAAGAAGAACTCCCCGACGCCGTCGGCAAGATGAAGCAGTTCGCCTCCTGGTTTACCCACGGCGTCCCCGGGGGAGCGGCGCTGCGCAAGGCGATTTACGAATCGAAGAGCGCGGTAGAAATCCTCGCGCGGGTGGAGGAGTTTTTCGAGGCGAGATTGTGTGGCGTGGGCGCCGTCGCCCGCTAGATCGCTAAACTCCCCTAACCACCATCTTCCCCAAATCATCTCTCTCCACATAAGCCCATGGCACCTTCGCGTCATGAGTGAAGACCGTCAGCCATTTCTCCGCAATCGACTTCACGTAGTACTGCTTCTTGCTCTCGGTGGTTTGCAGCGGGTAGAGGTCGAAACTCATGCCCCAAGTTAGGTCGATGTGCGCCGTAGTGGGAATGAGGTCCGAAATATAGCAGGCGGTACGGCCTCCACTCTCGACGATCACGGCTTGCATGTACGCGGTGTGGCCGGGAAAAGTCTTCACGGAGATGCCGGGGACGATCTCTTCGCCACCTTTCAGCAGCGTCATCTGGCCGCTCTGGACGAGGGGGTCGTAGTTGTCGGGAATGTAGCTGATGGCGTCGCGATCGCTCGGGCGCCGCGCATATTGCCACTCGCCTTCCGGCGCATAATATTTCGCCCGCGGAAATGTCGGGACGATCTTGCCGTCTTTGCGCAGAGTATTCCAGCCGCAGTGGTCGAAATGAAGATGTGTGTTGATGACGATATCGATCTCGTTGGGCGCTACCCCGCCAGCTGCAAGATTCGCCAGCAACTGCGCGGGCTGCCCGTAGAACTTGACCATGCGCTCCGAGAGTTTATTGCCCATGCCGGTTTCCACCAGCACAGTTTGTCTCCCGGTGCGGATGAGCAGCGAGTTCAGTCCCGCCTGAACGTAGTTCTTTTCGTCGGCCGCAGCTTTGCGTGACCACATGATCTTAGGCACGACGCCGAAAAAGGCGCCGCCGTCGAGCGGGTACGTTCCATCGGAAAAGATGCTGAGTTCAAAGTCGCCGAGTGTGAGGCTGGGCATGAAGCTAGTGTGCCACAGGCGGGAAAAATCATGGCCACGGATTTGCACGGATCGCCACGGATTTTTCTGATGTCTTAGATTTATCCGTGAGAACCCGTGAAATCCGTGGCCCACTTTTTTACCGCTTTGCTTTCACCGGCTCTTTCTCTCCGACGCGTTTGCTGATTTCGACCTTCATCTTGCCGGCTTTCTTGTCAGCATCGACGATCACGTGGTCGCCGTGCAGGATCTCGCCATCCAAAATCTTCAGCGCCAGCGGATCCTGCACCAGCTTCTGAATCGCGCGCTTCAGGGGACGCGCTCCGAAGTTCGCATCATAGCCCTGAGTGAAGAGCATATCTTTGGCAGCGTCGGTAAGCTCGATCGAGATCTTGCGATCAGCCAGCAGACGGCGCACATCTTCGAGGCGCAGCTCGATGATCTTGACCAGCTGTTCCTTGCCGAGCGGGCTGAAGATGATGATGTCATCGACGCGGTTCAGGAATTCGGGCCGGAAATGGCCGTGCAGAGCGTTCATCACCTGCTCACTCGCTTTCTCAAAGTCTTCCGGTGTTCGCAGGCTTTCGGCTTGCAAATAACTAGAACCGAGATTCGAAGTCATGATCAGAATCGTATTCTTGAAGTCCACGACGCGGCCCTTGCCGTCGGTGAGACGGCCGTCGTCCATCATCTGCAGCAGGACGTTGAAAACATCCGGATGTGCCTTCTCGATTTCGTCGAACAGCACAACAGCGTACGGACGGCGGCGGACCTGCTCGGTGAGTTGGCCTCCCTCTTCATAACCAACGTAGCCCGGAGGCGCGCCGATTAAGCGCGCGACCGAGTGCTTCTCCATGTATTCGGACATGTCAATGCGCAGCAGGGCGCGCTCGTCATCGAAAAGGAACTCAGCCAAAGCACGGGCCAGTTCGGTCTTGCCGACACCAGTCGGGCCCAGAAAAATGAAGGAACCGATGGGGCGCTTGGGATCGCTGAGCCCCGCGCGCGAGCGGCGAAGGGCATTGGCCACGCGCTCCAGCGCCTGATCCTGGCCGACGACCCGCATCCGCAGGCGCTCTTCCATGGTGACCAGCTTCTTCACTTCGCCTTCGAGCATTTTCGAGACAGGGATGCCGGTCCACTTGGAGACGATGCGGGCGATATCTTCCTCGTCCACTTCCTCTTTGAGCATGCGCGGCGCACCCGTGCCTTTGCCGTCGATTTTGGCGGTTAGCTGGTTTAACTCTTCTTCGGCTTGGCGCAACAACCCATAGCGGATTTCGGCGACACGCTGCAGGTTACCTTTGCGCTCTTCGGCCTGCTCCTCGATCTTGAGCTTCTCGATTTTCTCTTTGAGCTCACGGGAGCGGGCGATGAGATCCTTTTCCTTTTTCCAATTGGCCTTGAGGGCGTTGGACTTCTCACGGATCCCGGCCAGCTCCTTTTCGATGACAGCAAGCCGCTCCCTGGAGTTGGGATCATCTTCTTTCTTCAGCGCCTGCTTTTCGATTTCGAGCTGCGTGGCCCGGCGCTCGAGCTGATCGATTTCGGTGGGAAGAGAATCGATCTGGATGCGAATCGAGGCGGCGGCTTCGTCGACGAGGTCGATGGCCTTGTCGGGCAGGAAGCGGTCTGAGATGTAGCGATGCGAAAGCGTGGCGGCAGCGACGATGGCGGAATCTTTTATACGAACCCCGTGATGCACCTCGTAGCGCTCTTTTAGGCCGCGAAGAATGGCGATGGTGTCCTCGACATTGGGCTCGCCGACGAAAACAATCTGGAAGCGGCGTTCGAGAGCAGCGTCTTTCTCAATGTACTTGCGATACTCGTTGAGCGTCGTGGCGCCAATGGCGCGCAGCTCGCCGCGGGCGAGCGCGGGCTTGAGCATGTTGGAGGCGTCTATAGCGCCTTCAGCCGCTCCGGCGCCGACCAGGGTGTGAAGCTCGTCGATGAAGAGGATGACCCGGCCCTGGGAGTCTTCAATTTCCTTTAACACGGCCTTGAGGCGGTCTTCAAATTCGCCGCGATACTTTGCTCCGGCCAGCATAGCCCCGAGATCGAGTGCGACCACGCGTTTGTTCTTGAGCACTTCCGGCACGTCGCCGGAAATAATGCGCTGGGCGAGGCCTTCGACGATGGCGGTCTTGCCCACGCCGGGTTCGCCGATGAGCACTGGATTGTTCTTCGTGCGACGAGACAGAACCTGGACCACGCGGCGGATTTCTTCGTCGCGTCCGATGACAGGATCCAGCTTGCCGCGGCGCGCCTGCTCCGTCAGATCACGGGCGTAGCGCGCAAGCGCCTGATACTTGGCTTCGGGATTCTGGTCGGTCACTTTCTGTGATCCTCGGACTGCGGTCAGGGCCTTCAGGATGGCAGCGTGAATGGCTCCGTGGCGGGCGAGGATTTGCTGTGCCGCGTCCTGCTTGAGGTGCGTGATGGCGAGCAGCAGGTGCTCCGTGGAGACGTATTCGTCCTTGAAGTTGGCGGCTTCCTTGAAGGCCTGCTCGAGCAGCTTGTTGGCGGCGTTGGATAGCGTGGCCTGCGCCGCTTCTCCGGAGACTTTGGGGAACTTCCCAATCTCGCCATAGAGATCGCTAAGAACTGCCTGCGGGCCGATGCCGATTTTTTCCAGTACGGGCGGAACGATGCCCTCTTTATCTTCAAGCAGGGCGGCGAGCAGGTGGACGGGCAGTAGCTCGGGATTGCCGTGCTCGGAGGCGAGGTCGTTTGCGCGTTGAACGGCTTCCTGCGCCTTTACGGTGAATTTGTCCCAACGGATAGCCATAATGAACTCCAGTTTCTACTTTGCGCTTTCCAGTTGCAGCATGTGGCGGCGGGGACGCCGGTGCTACAACAAAAAACGGGAGGCGCTCAATCAAGCCGCCTCCCGTCGATTGTAGACCGTCGAGCTTCGCTCGACTGGACAGCCGAGGGCGGCTGTCCCCACATTAGAATTTGCAGCTTACGCGGCCTTGCTGGGGCCCTTCGCTTCGAGAGTCTTCTCGGTGCCCACATTGACCTTGATCTGTTTAGGTTTGGCTTCGGCCTTCTTGGGTAGAGTGATCTTCAGCACGCCCTTGTCGTAGGTTGCCGAAACCTTCTCGGAGTCCACGGTGGAGGGGAGAGTGAAGGTGCGGGTGAAGCTGCCATACTGGCGCTCCACACGACGGTAGTTCTCTTCTTTCTCCTCCTTCTCGATCTTGCGCTCGCCGTGCACGGTCAGAGTGTTGTTTTCGAGGCGCACGTCGATGTCTTTCTCGTCGATTCCCGGCACTTCGATCTTCAACGTAACGGTGTGCTCGTCTTCGTAGACGTCGACGGCGGGGGCAAAGCTCGAGGTGGTCAAGGATTCATCCTGGCCAGCGGGGGCATAGGACTCGCGGAATACGCGATTGATGCGGTCCTGCAGGGTGGCAAACTCACGGAAAGGCTCAAAACGGGTAAGTACGGTCATCGGTAAATCCTCCTTCTAAGAATGTTTGGCTCGAATTTGGGTGAGAAGTCCACCTCTGACACTGAAGTGGGCTTCACGCACTACATTCGATGCCGCAGTTATTATAAAAGAAGCATAAAATATGAGTGTATCATTGTCAAGTCAAATATGATAATTATTTTCATGCAGTTACAGAAGCTATGACGCACTTCAGATAGGCAGTTTCAGGCACATTCAGAAGGATTGGGTGGTCCTTCGCCTGTCCGCGGACCTCGGCGAGACGCAGAGTGCGGTGAGCGTCTCGGGCTGCCTCAGCCAGCATTTGCATAAAATCGGCTTGGTTAACGTGGTAAGAGCAAGAACAAGTAACCAGAATGCCACCGGCCCGAAGCATCTTCAGAGCGCGAAGGTTGAGTTCCTTGTACCCGCGGAGCGCGGCATCAAGGTCGCGCTTGCTCTTGGCGAAGGCGGGCGGATCGAGCACGATGGTGTCGTAGCGCTGGCCGGAGGAAGCATAGTCCTTGAGCAAGTCGAAGGCATTGGCTTCGATCCATTCGATCTCAGGTTGGTCCTTGTCGCGGGGGTTGAGCATGGCGTTCCGTTCAGCGACTTCGAGCGCGGGCCGGGAGCTGTCGACGGCGGCGATGCCGGAACAACGCGCAGCCAGATGCAGGGCAAAGCCGCCCTGGTAGCAGAACATGTCGAGAGCTTCGCCGTGGGCATACTGCGCCGCGGCGGCGTAATTCTCGCGCTGGTCGAGGAAAGCTCCAGTCTTCTGGCCCTCGAGCGCGTCGAAGTGGAACTGGACGCCGTTCATAGTGATGATCGTGGACCCCTTTTCCCCGAGGAGCAGGCCGGATGAGCGCGGTGGCAGCTCTTCGAGTTGGCGGACCCGCGGGTCCACGCGCTCAACGATGGAAGCGGGATGAAGCCGCTCGGTCAGCTCCGAAATCAGAGCTTCACGCACGATCTCGGCATCCATCGCCTGGGTGAGAACCTGTATCGAAAGAATATCGTTGTAGCGGTCAACGATCAGGCCTGGCAGGAAATCGGCTTCGCTGAAGACCACGCGGTAGGCGTTCGTGTCGTGAATTATCGGCTCCCGATAAGTGATGGCATCGCCGATGCGCCGGCGAAGCAGCGCCGGAAGGTCGGGGACAGGCTGGCGCGAGATCAGGCGGATCGCGATCTGAGATGAACTTGAATAAAGCGCGCAGCCGAGAGGTTGGCCTCGGTGATCCAAAACCGCGACTAGTGAGCCCGCTGAAACGCCGTCGGCCGAAATCATATCGGACCGGTAGACCCAGACGTGACCATCTTTCAGGCGGGATGCGCCGCGCGGGGAAACCTTAACTATAGGGAGCCCGGAATCAGGAGCCGGTGGCTTTCGAAGCATGCTCCGATGTTAACCGACAACCCCCACGAGAACATGCACCGCTGTTGCGAAGTCCCTACGGCCGAGCCTTGTGCAGCAGGAAAATCATCTGCTCGGCGCTGTTGTCCAGGGAAGTTTTTGCGAACGAACCGTATTCCGCGACTGGCTCCAGGCCAGCCAGTAGAAAGAGCGCCCGCAAATGCGGGTACGTGAAATAGGACAACTTAACGGCCTCAGTTTCCTCCAGGATCAACTCGCCGGCGTGATATGTGCGATAGATGAACGTGAAGTAGAAAATTTGATTGATCTTGTCGACCGATTCCTTTCTGAAGTAGCGGCGCACGACTTTCGCGGAATCGGGGCCCTGACTCCACTCGAACTCCAAGACTTCCTCGCCCATTCTCGCGGCAATCACGTCAAATTTCGGATAAAAGACATCGAACGCAAGGACTCCGTCCTCGTTTAGGTGCGATACGGCAGTGGTGAGAGCGCTCACCTGGTCTTCGACCGTATGCATATGCTGCATTGGGCGAAAGGGAATGATCACGAGCGGAAAGCGTGCGCCCAGGCGAAAGTCGCGCATGTCGCCTTCGTGGAGCGTGACCTTCCGGCGTACGTCCTGCGGTTCCCGAGCCAGACTATTCTCCAGAATCTTGAGCATAGGCAGGGAGTTGTCCACGCCGTGGATCTCGGTTCCGTTGCGAGCGATGGGCAGAAGAACCCGCCCGGTGCCGCAGGCCACTTCGAGGATCGGACCACCAGTTTGTTCCGCGAGCTCGACGTAAAAGGGCAGGTCCACCAAGTCTTGCTTGGCGGCGTATGCGCCATCGTAGTATTTGGCGGTAACGCTGTAGGACTCGACCGCTGGGCGCATTCGTGCTCTCTCCGAGGAACAGAAATCTTAAACTAGAGGAAAGAATATTTCGACTGAAGCAGTAGATTCCGAGGCGGTGAATTTTGCTAGCTTGCGGCGTGCTGGGGAGGAACAGCGGCGGTCTCCGATTTAGCCGAGGCGCGAGACTTCAGTTCGTACTGTGCGGCCTCCAGGTCGACGTGAAGGGAATCCAACGCGGTCATGGGCACCTCAGTGCCCCAGGTCTCCATCTCGCGTTCTGTCCAACTTCCGTTGAGGCGGATGGCGCCGGTGATATCTTCCGGGAAGGCATGCCGGAAATCACCTTCGCGAATCAGGATATCGCCCACAAGCCGGCCAGTGTGCATGTCGAAAACGCGGCGGGTAGCCTGGCCCGCGGCATTGCTCATGCACAGAAAAACCTCGCCAGCCTCGGCAAACTCCTGACGGTAGTACCAGGCCTGAGGCGCGTCGATCTTGGGATGATGGCGGCGTGAACGCTTGTGCTCGGGCTCCAAAGCCTGCATTTCGTGGGCGGGATTGAAATAGAGGACGCGCTGGCAGGAATCGCAGACCACGATCTGCTGTCCCGTACGCACATCGTTGTAGGTCTGCGGCCGCAACATGACCTGGCAACCCATGCACTTGTGATCGAGCACTTCTGAAATGCCGCTGCCGCGAAACTTGGACACCCGCTCGTAGTGGCGCAACAGGTCTTCATTGACGCCCGCCCGCATCTGATCGCGCTTGGCGCGCCACTCTGCCAGCTGCTTCTCGTCCTCAGCCGTCCGCTGGCGGGCTTCAATTTTCTCTTTTTCAATCTCGGCAGCTTCGGCCTTCAGTTCAGCCTGAGCAGCTTTCACTTCCTTATCGCGCGCGTCCGCATTCACCATCAACTCAAGGATCTTGTCCTCGGTAGCGGCGATCTCTTTTTCCGCAAACTGAATCTCGTGCAACAGCGCTTTATATTGTTCGTTGGTTTTTACGTCGAGGGACTGGTCGCGGTACTTGGAAATCTTGCCGCGGAGGTCGGTGATTGCCGTGTCATACTTGCGCCGGGAGGCTTCGTCGGCTTTGACCGCTGCCTGGGCCTTTTCCAGTCCGGCCTTGGTGTCGGCCAGCTTGTGTTCAATAACGGCAACGCGTTTGGGGAGTTCGGCGATTTCATCCTGCAGGCGGCGAATTTCCTTGTCCGCGTCTTGCAGGCGCAACAGGTTTTCTATTTCTAGAAGCATCCAGGAAAGACTCAGCCTTAATTCTAACACGCGGAAACGCGGCTTCCTGCCGGACGGACGGCGGGGTGCTACACTACGCGTCGTTGGTGGTCGTCCATCGTCCATGCCCGCTTTCCAAGGCAACTACTCCGGCAGAATCGTCAGGTTTGGAGTCTTCGAGCTCGACCTCGCCGCAGGTGAGCTCCGCAAGAACGGCGCGAAGCTGCGCCTCCAGGAGCAGCCGTTCCAGGTGCTGGCCTTGCTGCTGGAGCGTGCCGGCGAAGTGGTCACGCGCGAAGAGTTGCGCCTGAAACTGTGGCCAGCCGACACTTTTGTGGATTTCGACCACAGCCTGAACACTGCCGTGAACAAATTGCGCGAGGTTCTGGGCGATTCGGCGTCGAGTCCGCGTTATATCGAGACGCTGGCGCGGCGCGGATACCGTTTCATCGCCCCGGTGCAAGACAACGAAGGGAAAGCCGGCGTGGCAACGGACCATGTGGAGACAGCCGCCTCGGCTGTCCCGCCTGGCCGAAGGCCGGCGGAACCGCCGCTGGATTCCCCGGCCACCCTGCATCCTGATCTGGAAGTTCCCATCCCACGCCGCGCCCTGACCCGCGGGCTGTTCGCTCTGGTCCAAGCGATGTACCTCATCTTCTATCTAGTCGCGCTTTTTCGTCTGCATGCGGTCTTTGCGGTTGCCGACTCTTTCCTGCCAGGATGGGGAGCTATAGTGTTGGTGGCGGCAGTGATGGTGACTGCGGGCGTGGGAATTCCGTTGCGCTGTTACCTGCTTTCCGCGGTGGGATTCGACTACCAGCGCCTGGGCGAGAAATTCCAGCAGATGTTTCCTTTCGTCCTGGCGCTGGATCAACTCTGGGCCGTCGCTCCATTCCTGCTGATGCAGAAGATCGGCCTAGGCGCGGCCTTCGCGGCCAGCGCGGGTCTGCTTTACGTGCCGTTTTCGGAACGAACCCTGATTCGCATGGCGTACGTACGAGTCCGGAAGTAGAGGCAGGGCTGCCTGATAATGGGCGATTTTCCATGGAACCAAACTCACGAATCTCGCGTAATCACGTCTAAGAGGCTGGGCAAGAGTGTGCCTAGCCGGAGTGGAGGTTTTTATGAAACGCATGGGTATGGAACGCTGGATGTTCGTGCTTCTGACAATTGTTGGCTTCGTCTGCTCCCTGGGTGCGCTGCCCGCCCGCGCCGACGACTGGTCGAAGACCTACACCCTCACCGGCAAGCCCGATCTGCGCGTGGATACGTCCGACGCCAACATTCACGTCTCCACCTGGGACCAGAACACTATCGAAGCCAAGGTGACGACCGTACGCTACAAGATCGGCGACGACGGCATCCGGATCGAAGAGCACCAGACGGGTGACGTGGTCGAGATCAACGTGCGCTACCCACATCATGGCGTCACCATCAACTGGGGCAACTATGGCAGTCACCGCGTCGACGTAAACATCCACATGCCGCGCGAAGGCCGGGTCGACCTGCACACCGGCGATGGCAAGATTGAAATCGCCCACTTTAAAGGTGAGATGCGGTTGCGTAGCGGAGATGGCTCGCAGGAGATTAACGAAGTGGACGGCAGGCTCCGCGCTTTGACCGGAGACGGCCACATCCGCGCCGATGGACGCTTTGACGAACTCGACATCAAGACCGGGGACGGCCGCGTGGACGCCCGTGCCGTGACCGGATCGGTGCTGGCCACGGGTTGGCGACTCGAGACCGGCGATGGCACAGTCACGTTGGAAGTGCCCGAAAACCTGGCGGCCGACGTTGATCTGCACACTGGCGACGGCCACATCGATTTGGATGTGCCGGTCACAACCGCCGGCAAGATTCGCGAAAATGAAGTTCGCGGCAAGCTGAACGGGGGCGGAAACCTGCTGCTGATTCATACAGGAGATGGTTCGATCCGGTTGCGGAAGAGCTAGCGCTGGAGAAACTACTCCAGATCTTCTTTGGAAGGGTTGTAGAAGAAGGTAAAGCGCAGCGCCAGATATTGTCCGCCGAATTCGCTGGGCAAGGGGGGAAATGGGTCCGACGCGGCGATGCCTGACCAGGCGGCGCGATCGAGCGGAACGTCCCCTGAAGTGGCTACCAGCTTCATTCCCGCGACCTTTCCATCTTTAGTAATTGCGAACTCGATGGATAGCTTTCCTTTTTTCATCTGCGCGGATTCTGGAATTGCGAGGTACCAGTTCTGCTTTACATCGTGGAGTACGCGCTGAAGGTAGGGGCCAAAGTCTACGCCCATCTCGTCACTGAGCACCTCCAGGTTGCCCTCCGGGCGGCCCTTCGCCCCAGTTCCTAATCCGAAATCGCCGCCGCCCCCCTGCTGCCCAACGCTCTTCGACCCACGCGCCGCGTCCTGAATTGCCGACCCCGCGGACATGGAACCGCCATATTTCTTGAATTCACTGTTGATGTTTGGCTTGGCCGGAGTTTGCAGTTGCGCGATCTGCGGATTCGGCGCTTGCTGCGGTTGAGCCGGCTGATTCTGCGTCAGACCGGCCGACGATTGGGCGGGTTGCTGCGTCATCTGGGGCGCATTCAGTCCGGGGACGCCCGGCGGAGGAGTGGCCAAACTCTTTCTCAGTTCTTTAACGTCCAGTTCCGGATGCCGCGTCATCGCAATGTGGTCTTTGGTGCCAACAATGTTTGTGTTTGGCTTGCGTTGCAGCTTTTGCACGTCCGGCGGCAGCTCCAAGAACGTAAGGTCTTTGACGTTGCCTGATTTCTTTACCGCGACCACCGAATGCCAGGGAAGGTACTTCTCAAACAGATCCAGCTTTGCCAGCAGAACGATAAGAACCAGGTGGACGATGATGGAAATCCAGGCGGCTTCGCGGCGGCGGGAGCGCGCCAGATCGTCTTGCAACTGGATGAGCAGGTGCGGCACACGCGCAGCATTGTCATCGAGATCGCGGTAGGCCGTTTCCCATCCCTGGGCATCGTACAGGCCGAGCTGTTCCGGCTGCGGCGTCTCGGGGGGCGCCACCGGATCCTGGAATGGAATTTGCGTGATCGGCATGAAACTAAGCTTGTCTGAACTAAACTTCTCCGAATCAGGCTTGTCCGTTAGACACTAATTCCCCTCGCCACGTTGCATCCGCTTTCGGTGAATGACGCAGCGCTGTGGGAGCGGCCAAGCTACCTTTATTTTCGCATCTTTCAGGGGATTTTGCTCACTCACAAATGGCGTGGGAGTTACGGGTGTAAACATTTGTAAAACGCTGTCTATCTGAGGCTGGAACTCATCGCTCATCTCGCAAACGGGCCAGCCATGGGCGCTGCTGGTGAGGCGATGTTTCGACAGTCATTCAGTACTCGATGGGGGAAGGCATGTCAGGTACCGATTGGCAGGGTAGGAGGTCTGTTCAATTGGAGCGTGTTCACAGCGGGTGACAGTCACCGTTCTCACAATGCCAGATGTGGCCACGTACCCGAACGTCCCACGTCCGAGTTCACTTGTATCAACCTCATCTACTCCGCCTTTTGAGTTCGCGGCCAAGCCAGTGGTGCCGTGGGAATCCAAACCGACATAGTCGAAGGCGACGTAGAAGCGCCGCCTTGTCCGCAGCGCGCCCTGTGCACAAGTGATGACACCTACTGCGTCTTCGTGGTGCCGGACATGACCGCAGTCAAGGTTGAACCAGCCAGCGATCTTACGTAACTGTCGTATTTCGACCTGATCGGCTGTCGGCGGTGGCCACAGTCGCACCGCAAGAGCCTGCGTCTCGATACCGAAGTATTTGTTGATGAACCACGCAGAACAGCTCCCAAGCGCAACAAAACCGAACACGGCAATGGCTACACGGCGTACCTTCGCCGATGCTGAACGCGACACCTTCACGCTCGGAGACCTCTCAACATTATTGACACCGCTGGAGCAAAAAAAGCGCCACGGAGATTACTGTGGTAAAACAGGCCGTTTACACCAAGACTGTTCATGAGACAGTTTCTCACCTTAGCCTTTCGCCTTCGCCATGCCGGCGAGCCCCACTTTCTTCCCATGCTCGCGAATCGCAGCCACAATATCGAGAGCTAGAGCGAGCGCGCGGCAGCCATCCTCGAGCGGCACTACTGGCGTGGAGCGTTGCCGCACCGCATGCAGAAACGATCGCAACTCCGCATGCAAGGGTTCTTCCGAAGTCACCGGAGGCTTGGCGACTTTAATTTGCGGATTGACCGTGGGAGCGCCCGACGCCGCTCCATCCGCGCCGACGGTGAAGACGAGCACCTCCTGGCGTCCGTAATCGACCGAGACATACTGGTGCGGCTGGAAGAAACGCAGCTTGCGCACGCGTTCTGTGGAAACCCGGCTGGCAGTGAAGTTGGCCACGCATCCGGATTCGAATTCCAGCCGCACATTGGCGATGTCAACCTTGCCGGAAAGAATGGGCAGGCCGACGGCGCGAACTTCTTTCACGGGAGAATTGGCGAAAGAGAACACGATGTCCAGGTCGTGGATCATCAGGTCAAGTACAACATCGACGTCGAGCGAGCGTGGAGTAAACACGCTGAGCCGGTGTACTTCGAAGAACATGGGCTGGGTCAGTAGCGGGATCGTGGCGCGGACCGCGGGGTTGAAGCGCTCAAGATGTCCAACCTGGGCAATGCGTTTGTGAGTAGCCGCCAGTTCCACCAACTCGTGCGCCTCGTCGAGCGTTGCGGCGAGGGGCTTCTCGATCAGCACATCGATGCCCGCTTTCATGAGCGCGCGGGCCACTTCAAGATGATGGACCGTGGGCGCGGCGACGGAAGCGGCGCGGACTTCGCTGTGCGTGGTCAGCATTTGCGCGACCGAGCCAAAAGCGCGGCAGCCGAACTCGCGCGCCACCGCGTCGGCGCGGTCGAGGTTAGGGTCGACCACGCCCACCAGCCGAACCGGCTCGGCCTGCTGCTCCAGCTCTTTGTAGACTCGGGCGTGGTTGCGTCCAAAGACGCCCACACCCACCACCGCGACGGAAATCGGATTGTCAGCTTGCAGGAAGGAACTCCCCGGCGGGACTGCTCGCCAGCAGGAACAAGGAATTGTAACCGCAAAGCCAGGAAAGAGCATCTGGAATAGATTGAGTAATTTTGTAATCTGGCGATCTAGAAATTGGAAACGGCTGATTGGGGCAAGAGTCTTCAATCGCGCAATCACCCAATTACTCAATTGCTCAATTTCCTCGCGGCTCAGACATGCGCCTTCTTTAAGATCGCAATCTGCCCCGCATGATAGAGCTCGTGCTGGGCCACTCCATGCAGCATGAAGTAGAAATCGTATTTCTTGCCGGGAACGCGATCGCGCAGTCGAGACTCAGGCAGCGCCGCCACAGTCTTCACTAATACTTCATGCGTGTGCTTCGCCTGAGCGACGGCCTTGCGCCACGCCGCTTCAGAAGGCTTGGGAACGATAGGGAAATTTGCCGTGCCTTCGGGCTGCCATTTCTCCCCAGCCAGCCGGCAGCAAGCCGCAGCGTCCCAGACCGCAATGTGCAGCACCAGCTCCCAAATGCTGTGAACGTCGGGCACAGGCTTAGCCGCAGCCGTTGCAGCATCCACATCGTCCAGCAGTTCAAGCACAGCGGGCCCATGCCAGGCATCGCCCTCGAATGCGCGACGCAGCTGTTCGGCGATCAGGGCGGGTTCGGATCTCGAGTCAGCCATACCTTAAATCTACCTTTGAGAACATATTAATCCGGGATTCACGAACGCACGGTGTAGTGTAAAGGGGAGACCACCGTGCTACCCAGCCATCGTATCGCAACTCATCCCGGACAAATCCTGTTGCAGGAATTCCTCGTGCCGCAGGCCTTGACCCAGGCGAACCTCGCGAGGGCGCTCGCCATTCCCTTAAACCGCGTGAATGAGCTCGTGCGTGGTAACCGTGGAATTACGCCGGAGACAGCCATTCTTCTGGCAGGATATTTCAGAAACTCCGCCGAGTTCTGGATGAATTTGCAGACTGCGTACGATCTCACGCGAGTTCGCCGGGAGATGCACCACCGCCCCGTAGCGTCCGCTCGGCGAATGCGTCGCTCCATCGGTGCCGACTAATCCAGACATGTTTTTGAGGTCGCAGATTGCGACCTCAAAAGAAAGGATCCCGCAAAGGCTCACCCGCAGCCCCGCGGCAGCCGCTAGCCCCGCCGCCGCTCCAACCCATGCGTGAGCCACCTTATCCTCAACTGGTTTAACCACCCTCCAACGTTCTCGGAGCAACTCAGCCATCTGCTGGTCGATGCGTCTGATCCGTTCAGATTTCTCCGGGTCCACGCTCTTTCCCCTATTGAAGCTATTTGGGCAAGCTGAACCCATCAATCCCGCCATCGCCCCGAGCCAAGTGTCCGAAACCTTACCATCTTCAGCCATAATCTTTCTCCTTTTCTTCTCTCTGACGACTAAGCTTAACAAACACCCAAAGGGGAGACGCTCAAGGGAATATATTTGATTAACAGTTACGTATTCCCGAAATCAAGGCAGCCATCATGAAACGTCAGGTGAAACAATGAAGGGTATTCTGATTCTAGCCCTCGCGTTCACTTCTCTGGCGGCGGTGGGGCAAATGGATTCAGCCCCGTAATCCCCGACGAACCTCTTGACTTCTCACAGGTTAACGACTCTGGAGCGTGGGTGCGTGGCCACTGGGTCGCCGTCGATCCGACCGACAAGAAAGGTGAGATGACCGGCCCGTCCACCTCGGAAATTTCCTGCAGCCACAGCAGCAAGACCTGCACTGACACGAATGCGAATATTGTGGTCATGGGGAACCAGTTCGCTCTGTCCGCGGGGTACGATGAGTACACAGTTGAGCGATGGAACAGTAAAGAGATTGTGGCAAGCAACGTCGGCGGAGCTTGTCGAGTCCGCAACGTTATCAAATTCGACCGCACGCAGAAGCGTGTCTACTGGATGCAAACGTTGTCAGAACCCATCGGCGATCTTCCGAAAGGACTGAAGGACTCCTGCAAACTCATTGGCATGAACCTTGAGCTGAAAAACAGCACGCTGTGGCTAAGGAAGTGAGGTCCTCGATTATGGGACATCCGCCACCACCGCAATCCCCGCTGCATTCGCCGCGTCCAGAATCTTCTCTCCATCCAGCAACAGGCACTTCCCGGAATCCAGTGCCAGGCAAGTCGCGCCCGCAGCCCGCATCACTTCGATGGTCCTCACTCCGATCACCGGAACATCGAAGCGCATATCCTGCTTGGGCTTGGCAATCTTCACCACGGTGAGGGCGCGGCTGAGCGTGGATGCATCGCCCCGCAGAGAACTCATAATGTGGCCGGCGCGCTCGATTGTTGCGTCCGTGCCCTCCATGGCCTCAACCGCCACACAGGCCGATTCAGCGATCACGACCGTTTGGCCAATGTCATGCTGCGCGAGCTGACGGGCGACGCCGCGGCCATATTCGATGTTCTTGCGCTCCTGTTCCGTGGGCCCGCGCCGCGTGAGCAAGCCGGACTTCACCAGCAGCGGTTCGAGCAGCGAGGTCGAACTCTCCAGAGTAATGCCTTCCTCGGCCAAAACCTTGGCCACGGCGCCGAGCAGGCTGTCGGTGTTGCGCGTGGTGAGAGAGAGCAAGAGCTTGGCCAGACGCCAGTCGGGACGGATGGCGGAGAAAATCTGCTTATGCTTCACTTGCCCGGCCATGATGGCGCGGCGCACGCCCTCGCGCTGGAAAGTTTCGATCAGCTTGGACAGCTCACCCAACGACAGCCAGTGAACCGAGGCCGCGCCGCGATCCTCGATCTCGGGCGATGCCTCCTCTTTAATCGCAGCTACGACGACCTCGAATCCCTGAGCTCGCGCTGCGTCGAGCACAAGAAGCGGGAACGTCCCGTTGCCGGCGATGAGCCCGAGCTTTTCCTTCGCAGGCGCCATTAGCTGGATTCTCGAAACAGGCGGGAGAGCAACCCGCCGCCCGCGGTCGCGGCTATAGGTTTCAAGATCTCAAACCGGCGGTCGAGTATTCTATCGTGCTTGAATCCCACAATCGCTTCGGAGAGTTCAAGCGGCACGTCAAATACGTAATCCACTTCGCGAGCGCCTTCGTCTTCCCGTTGCCGCGCTGCTAGCAAACGCTCTTTAACAGCAAGATACTCCCCCGGAAGTGAGCCATGTTCCTCCAGATGGCGACGGCTGGATCCCGATGCGTGCGTAACTCGCCAGATGAGTTTTCCGTTCTTCCACGCCTCGGCCGAGCTAAACATCACGTGCTCTTCGATTGCGGCCGCAACAACGTCGGCGGCCGCCGACACCCGCTGAAGAGAGCGCTCCCGGACCAACTTGTGCCCGTACTCGTTGATGACTACAACATACCATCCGTTGTCGAGACGCACACCGGAGAACATGCTCTCGGGCACTTCCTCGAATTTCCCGGACGGCGCGAGACCCACCAACTCAGCAGCTTGTGCGTCGGTCTTGCCCCGAAGTGCGATCCAGGAAATTGCGTAGCCCATGGCTCAGTTCGCTCTGCCTTCCACACTACTTGATAATTCCGCGTTCAGAGGCTTCAATAAAACGAATCAGCATATCCACATCTTCGCCGCGATCAGGCTCGGACTTCAGCTTCTCCAGCGCCTGCGACGTGTTCAATTTCGACGCCAGCAGAGTCTTATAGGCATGGTGAATCTTGCGGATGCGCTCCTGCGAAAACCCACGACGCTCGAGCCCGACTCTATTCATCCCATAGGCGTGCGTGTCGCGCGCGGCGGAGGTCATGGAAAACGGCAGGACATCTTGCGTGATAGTAGTCCCGCCGCCAACGTAGGCATGAGCGCCGATGCGCACAAACTGATGCACCGGACAAAGCGCGCCCACGACAGCCCATTCTTCCACGATCACATGTCCGCCGAGAGTCGCCCCGTTCACCAGCATGCAGTGGTCGCCGATCACGCTGTCGTGGCCGACGTGCGCGTAGGCCATGATCAGCGTATGGCTGCCAACTTTGGTGAGGCCGCCGCCTTTCACCGTCCCGCGGGTGATGGTCACACACTCGCGAATCTCGTTGTGGTCGCCGATTTCCAGCCGCGTCGGCTCGCCTCGGTAGGAGACATCCTGCGGCGCCATGCCGATGGCCGAGAACGGAAAGAATGCATTGTCGGAGCCGATTCTCGTTGGCCCTTCGATGGCTACGTGCGATACCAGGCGGCATCCCCCGCCGAGCTCGACCCCAGCGCCAATCACACAGTAGGGGCCGACTTCGCACGATGACGGCACTGTGGCGTGAGGATCGATGATGGCTGTGGGATGAACATTCATGATCGAGTCAATGGAGCATCGGAAATGGACTCACTGCGTCGGTTGCCGGCTCACTCCGCGGCGGTGTCGTCGTCAGCCCCGTCGCCGCGCCCGCGAGAGCTGTCAATGAGTTGGCACGATACCGTCGCTTCCGCCACTTTCTTGCCCGCAACATACGCGATGCCCTGCATCTTCGCCGCAATCATTCGCGGGATCACCCGCCAGCCCTTCACTTCTACTTCAATGCGCAGCTGATCTCCGGGACTCACGGGACGCCGGAACTTCGCGCGGTCGATTCCGGTGAACACCATCACTTTGTCCGTCCGGTCTTCCACCTCGGTGAGCAGCAGCGCGCCCCCGGCCTGGGCAATGGCCTCCACGATCAGCACCCCCGGCATGATGGGCAATCCCGGGAAATGCCCGTTGAAAAACGGCTCGTTGATGGTGACGTTCTTGATGGCTACGATGCGCTCTTTGCGTTTCAACTCCAGCACGCGGTCGATCAGCAGTAGAGGATAGCGGTGCGGCAGAATCTTCAGGATGTCGTGAATGTCGAGCGCCGCCTTGGATAGGGCGGCGTCGTCGGGAGGAGGGCTGTCAATCATGGTGGTTTCAATCAGCCCGAAGATTATACTGTACGGCGTTGCGTTCACGGCGAGGCCGTAACGCCAGCTAGAGGAAATTGTGCCCGGTAAGAAAACAAGAAAATCCCCTGTAGCCGCGCAGCCCGCTTGGACGGAACGTCTGTCCTACTTCTCGGAGCGTCAGGACGGGATGGTCGAGACAGTTCGTGAGCTAGTCGAGATCGAGTCCCCCAGCGACAACAAGCAAGCGGTGGACCGCATCGCCGCATTCCTGGCGCGCAAGTTTGAAGTGCTTGGGGGACGGACTCAGCTCCATCGCAGCAACAACTTCGGCGACAGTTTGCAAATCGATTTTGACGGGCTCTCTCGACCCAAGTCCGCGAATCGCCGCCCAGTCCTGTTGCTCGGGCACTATGACACTGTTTATCCTCTGGGCACGCTGGCGAATATGCCGTGCAAGATCGAGAATGGGCGCCTGTGCGGGCCGGGCGTTCTCGACATGAAGTCGGGCATTACCCTCATGCTTCATGCCATCGAAGCGCTGCAAACCTGGCACGGGGAATTACCGCGACCGGTCACGGTTTTTCTGGTTTCCGATGAAGAGGTGGGCAGCTACTCTTCGCGCAAGATTACTGAAGCATTGGCGAAGCAATCCGCCGGAGTGCTGGTGCTGGAACCCGCTGCCGGACTTCACGGCGCCGTCAAGACTGCGCGCAAGGGCGTGGGCGAATACACTCTGCGCGTGAAAGGTGTGGCGGCACATGCAGGACTTGATCCCGGCAAAGGACATAGCGCGATTCTTGAGCTGGCGCGTCAGATCGCGGCGGTCGCCAGGCTGAACAATTTGCGGCAAGGCTTGTCGGTAAATCCAGGAATCATCAAAGGCGGTACCCGAACGAATGTGATTGCGGCCGAAGCCTCCACGGCCATCGATGTACGCATCAAGAGCGCCAAACAAGCCTCCGGTATCGACCGCAAACTGCGCTCCCTCAAACCCTTCGACAAGCACTGCAAGCTGGAAATGACGGGTGGTATCAACCGCCTTCCGATGGAGCGCACCGCCGGTGTGGCGGCGCTCTACAAGAAAGCTCAAGACATTGCCGGTCAGATCGGATGGAAGCTCGAAGAAGCGGCCGTGGGCGGCGGCTCCGACGGAAACTTCACCGCCGGCATGGGCATCCCCACGCTCGACGGCATGGGCGGCATAGGCGAGGGCGCGCACGCCGTTTATGAGTATGTTGTGATATCTGAGTTGCCGCGTCGCGCGTTGTTACTCGCGGGAATGATCGAAAGCGTCTGAATCTAATCCCCAGGAACCAGAACCAGAAAGTAATCCATTTTGTCGCCCTTCACAAAGTCCTACTGTTCAAGCACACGGTAGC